>Ga0193956_1000546_pt1 | contig 17014 bp, 17 predicted proteins | sample BB_7_MG_FD_140358 | JGI IMG/M metagenome (GOLD analysis project Ga0193956, IMG submission 140358) | Microbial mat bacterial communities from the Broadkill River, Lewes, Delaware, United States - BB_7_MG | ecosystem: Environmental > Aquatic > Freshwater > River > Microbial mats | place: USA...
CTTTTTATTCAACTATAAATGTAGCTCTTTCTCTATCACTTTTTGCAGATGGCAAACCTAAAGTAAAAGTACCTGGTTTAATTGGTATAAAAGTAAGTTCAATCTCACCTTCATCATCAAATTCAAAGCTATCAATTCCTAAAGGTCTTACTTCAATATCATTAATAGATACTTGATTTACCCAAATATTTCTAAAAAACTTTGCTCCAACAATAGGAACTTCTCTTGAACCATCACTTTTTAAAACAAGTTTATAATACTTACCTGCTTCTAATTTATAAGGTTCTGTAGCTAATGGTTCGCCCGCACTAATATTAATAGGTGCTAAAGTTGTTCTTGAGTGTAATAAACCTTTTAAATTCTTTGCATTTGCAAACTCTACTGTTAAAAATAACATGATTAACATCATTCCAATTTTTTTCATTTTCTATCCTTTTGTTTCTGATTATGAAAGTGTAGTAAATGATTATAGCCTGAGTTTAGCAATATTTATTTTGCTAAACTCAGGCTATAAAAGTTATATATACTAAAATAAAAAACAAAGGAAAACCTATGAAAATAGTACTATTCATAACACTTTTATTTTCATTTATAAAAGCAGATATTTTAGAAACAAATATCTTATACCTAGAACAAAAGATACAAAGACCTCCTGTTTTATCAAATGTAATTAAAACACCAGAAGATTTAGGAATACAAGGAGCTAAAATTGCTGTTAAAGATTCAAATAAAACGGCAAGATTTTTAAATCAAAAATATAACTTGATAGAAAGTATTTCATTTGACAAAAAAGAGTTATTAAACTCTTTAGAAAAATTTATAAATGAAAAAAACTCTTTTGTTTTATTAAAAGTAGAAGATAATCTTTTACAAGAAATTATAAAAAACCCTTTATTTGAAAAAGCAGTATTCTTTAATATAGCAAATAAAAACTCTGATTTTAGACAAAATTTGTGTCAAACAAACCTTTTACATACAATTGCTTCAAATGCGATGTTATATGATGGCTTAGTACAATTTTTAGTAAAAAGAAACTTTAAAGATATTTTCTTAATTTCAGGAACAAAAGAAAAAGATTTACAAATTACAAAAGATATTAAAAGAGCAGTAAAAAAATTTAATGCAAAAATAGTTGAAGAAAAGCAATGGACTTATGATGCAGATATTAGAAGAAAAGCTGCTGATGAAATGCCTGTATTTACGCAAGCAAATAATTATGATGTAATAATTACAGCTGATAATTATGGTGATTTTGGAGAGTTTGTTTATTTTAATTCTTGGCTTCCAAGACCACTTGCAGGGACGCAAGGTTTGACTCCTAAAACTTGGCATAAAGTAATTGAGCAATGGGGAGCGGCGCAAATGCAAAAAAGATTTGAAAAGTTTGCATCAAGATGGATGGAAGATGAAGATTTTGCAGCTTGGGTAGCAATTAGAACTATTGTTACAAGTGTGACTAAAACAAAAAGTAATGACATGAAAACAGCTTTAAATTTTATTTATTCAAAAGATTTTGAGTTAGGAGCTTATAAAGGAAGAAAGTTAACATATAAAGATTTCAATGGACAAATTAGAATGCCAGTTGCACTAGTTCAACCAAATGCGCTAGTTTCAACATCACCACAAGTTGGTTTCTTACATCCTACAAATGATTTAGATACTTTAGGTATTGCTTCTTTTCAAGTAGAGTGTAAAAAATAAAACTTTTTTAATTAAGACATCCTGATAAAATATTAGGATGTTTTTGTAGAATCTCATCTTTTTCTTTTTCTATTTCATAGCTTTCAAGATTTTTAGAAAAGTCATTTTTATTTTTATAATCTAAGACTACTTTCATAGGACTTGAATCTAAAAAAACTATTCTTTGAGAAAGAGAAACAGCTTCTTTTAAATCATGTGTTATAAAAACAACTGTTGGTTTATACTTCTTATAGAACTTTAAAAAATCACTTCTTAAAGCTTGTGCAGTTGGATAATCTAATGAGATAAAAGGCTCATCAAGTAATATAACATCAGGTTTATTTATAAAAGCTCTAACCAGGGCTGCTCTTCTTTGCATTCCTCCTGATAACTCTTTTGCATATGAATTAATATACTCTTCTAATCCAACCTCTATTAAGGCTTCTAAAATTGACTCTTCGTCTTTACTATTTGAAACTAACATAATATTTTCAAATATTGTAAGCCAAGGGATGAGTCTTGAGTCTTGAAACATAACTCCTATATTTACATCCTTAATACTCTTTTTATCAAATAAGACATTACCTAAAAATTCAGTATCAATATTTGATATTATATTTAAAAGTGTAGTTTTGCCACATCCTGATGGCCCAATAATTGATATAAATTCACTGCTTTTAACTTCAAGTTTTAAGTTTTCAATAACTCTATTTTCTTGATATTTTTTTGAATTTATATGTATCTCTAACATTTTATCTCCATTGATTTGCTTTCTTTTCTAAGGGTCTTAGAATATATGTTTCAATTAATAAAATTACAATAATAAAAGCCATTGAGTAAGCCATAATACTTGTAATATCAAAAAACTGAAAAAACATAGATAACTCAAAGCCAATACCTGAACTTCTTCCTAATAATTCAACTACTAAAACTATCTTCCAAATAAGTGAAAGCCCAGTTCTTGCACTTGCCATTATATAAGGATAAATTTGAGGTAGATAGATTCTATTTAAAGTATCAACTTTCGATATTTTATATATTTGTGCAATTTGCATATATTTTTGTTCAACTGTTCTAGCACCTTCACGAACAGTTACAACTACAGTTGGAACTTTATTTATGATTACAGCTAATAGTGCTGCCACATCTGTTAATCCAAACCAAATATAACAAAGTATTATAGTCACAAGAGCTGGAACATTTAAAGCAATAATTAGCAAACTATCTAAAATATTATCTATTTTTTTATATGAGCCCATTAAAATACCAATAAGTATTCCAATAAACATTGCGATAAAAAAAGTAATAGCAACTCTGTTTAGAGTAATACCTAAATGATAAAGAAGTTCTCCTTGTGTTAGATGATAAAATAGACTTTTAAGAACATCTATCGCACTTGGAAAAGTATCAGTATTTATTAGTAAAGCTAGAGTTTGCCAAAAAATAAATATGACTAAGATAGAGATAAATCTATTTTGGCTTGGCATAAGTTTTTACCACTTGATATCTGGATTAAAATTCCAGAATATTCTTTCGTCTAAAGAAGTACTTTTTCCTACTAATTTACTTCCACCCTCTTTATATAAAATATCAAATACTTTTTTAGAATTTTCTATATGAAGTGTTGAAAAATCTTTTACAATTCCATTTATATATCCATTTTTTAAAGCTTCAAACATTTTCTCATTTTTCACTTTCATTAAGGGTTTGATTCTATTCCACTCTTTTGTAGAAGTACTCAATAGTTTTTTTGTTTCATAAGAAGCTTGTAAAAAGCTATTTATTGTTTTTTTGTTTTTATTTGCAAAATCACTATTAAAAGTCCAGCCAATAAGGGGGATATCACTACTTATTTTTAGTTCTTCTAAAATTTCCTTAACACCTAATACTCTCTTTATTCCTTTTGACTCTAACTTTGCATTAAAATGCCAAAAATTTATTGAAGAGTTTAAAGATTTATCTAAGATCTTTTTATACAAAATAGGAGGTGAAGCAAACACAGGTTTTACTATATCTTTTAAATCTTTATTATATTTATTTTTATAATAAGCTCTAAATAGTAACCAAGTTTTATCAACACTCCCTCCTGCAATTCCTACTCTACTTTTTTCTAAATCTTCTAAGGATTTTATTTTTTCATCATTTGTATATAAGGCTCCAACAGCTTTTGAATAAGGATAAAACGATATATCTTTTCCACTTGCTTTTTGTCTATTTACCCAAACCCAATCATTTACAATAATATCAACACTCTTAGACTGTAAAGCAATTGCAACTGCATTCTTAGAAGCTAATTTTATAACTTCAACATCTATGCCATATTTTTTATCAAGTTTATTGTGTTTTAAGGCATCTAATTCCCAGTTTACAGTTCCAAAAGCTAACACACCGACTTTTATCTTTTCACTTGCATATAAATTTCCTAAAAGTATAAACATAAGTATAAGTATTTTTAATATCACAATAACCCCTTGAATATTTTCACAATTGTAATAGAAAAATATAGCCTGATTATAGCAATGAAAATTTCCACATAAGCGCTATAATCAGGCTATAAAATAAATATATACTTCCAATATCAAAAAGGAAAAAGGACGAAAATGAAAAGTTTAAAAAGAGTTTCACTAGCATTATTAGCAACAGCTACATTTGCATTTGGACATGGGGATGTAGTTCCACATTCTGTAGAAACAAAAGGTTTAGAAAAAATTGCTGATGATGTGATTGTTAATCCATTTAGAGAGAATGAAAGAGCGATTGAGATAGGTAAAGGTGCATATAATACTAACTGTGCGAGATGTCATGGATTAGGTGCAGTATCTGGTGGAGTTGCTCCTGATTTAAGAGCGTTAGATGCAGCTGATGATGATATTGATGAGTATTTTATTACTAAAGTAAAAGAAGGTGCTGTTAGAAATGGAAATGTTTATATGCCACCATTTGGTGAAGTATTATCGCCTGAAGCAATTTGGTCTATTAGATCATGGTTAGAGACATTACCAACTGACGATTTATAGGATAAATATATGTTATACAAAATTACATTTTTAATAATCATACTAATATCAAACCTAAATGCAAGATCAATTGAAGAAATCAAAGAATCTGGTGATATCATCATAGCTATTTATGAAAACTTCCCTCCTTATTCATATATTGAAGATGGAATTGCCAAAGGAATTGATATTGATTTAGGAAAAGAAATAGCAAAATCAATGGGTGTAAAAGCTACTTGGTATTGGACAGGTTCAGATGAAACATTAGATGATGATTTAAGAAATGTAATTTGGAAGGGGCATTTAATCCACAAAACAAAAGCGGATGTAATGCTTCGTATACCTTATGATTATGAATTTATTAGAGAAAAAGATAAAAGTACGGGTGAATTAACAAATGAACTTGTAGTTATGAAAGCCCCTTATCACGCTGAAAGCTGGGTAATTGCTACAAATAAACAAAAAATTCCTGAAATTAATACCCTTGGTGTTTTTATGTACAATAAAATAGGAGTTGAGTTAGATACTCTTCCTGATGCACATTTAACTTCATCTTTTATGGGTAAACTAAGATCTAATGTTATTCATTATCCTTCAATTTTGACAGCCATTGAAGATTTAAAAAGTGGCAAAATTCAAGCAGTAGCGGGCTTGAAATCACAATTAGAATATGGTTTAAATTATAATGAAAATAAAGATAAATATTTCATGACTAAAAAAATAGACTATGTAAAATCTAAATGGGATTTAGGAATAGCAGTACGAACTGATTTTAGACCTTTAGGCTATGAAATTGAAGGTTATATTGAAGAGTATATACAAAGAGGTATACTAAAAGAGATATTTAAAAAATATAATCTTACTTATGAACTACCACTCGCATTACAATAAATAGTAGGATTTCCTACTATTTATTACTCTACTACTTTTTTAAGTTTTTAATAAAATCTAAAGTCATTCTAATTCCTGCACCAGTTCCACCAAATGAGTGATATCCCCAAGGTGATTCACTATAAGCAGCACCTGCTATATCTAAGTGTAACCATTTTTTCTTATTTTCTTTTTTCACAAAATTATCTAAGAATAATCCAGCAGTAATAGACCCAGCTGCTCTTGAAGGTGTAGAGTTTACAATATCAGCAATTCCACTTTTTAACTGCTTTGGTAAGTATCTGTTAAATGGTAAGATTCCTATTAACTCACCTGATGAGTCAGCTGCCTTTTGCATCTTTTGCTTTAATTTATCACTATGTCCCATAGTTCCAATAGTTTCATTTCCAAGAGCAACAATACAAGCACCTGTTAATGTTGCATAATCGAAAATATAATCAATATCACTAATCTCATCTTGTGCATAACATAAACAATCAGCAAGAACTAGTCTTCCTTCTGCATCTGTATTTCTTACTTCTATAGTCTTTCCATTTTTAGCTTTTAATACATCATCAGGTTTATAAGCATCTCCTCCTATCATATTTTCAACAGCACCTACGATTCCATGAACTTCGTATTCACAAGAAAGTGCTTTTAAAGTATTCATAATTCCTAATACTGCAGAGCCACCACCTTTATCACATTTCATAGAAACCATACCAGCACCCGATTTTAAGCTTAAACCACCACTATCATAAGTCAAACCTTTTCCAACTAGAACTATCTTACCTTTTGGCTCTTTTGGCTTATATGATAGATGTATAAGCTGTGATTCATGTCTTGAAGCCCGTCCTACATTAAACATAGCATTCATTCCATTTTTTATTAAGTACTCTTCCCCGTGAATAATACATTGTAAGTTGTTTTGGCTTGCAATATTTTTAGCATCATTTGCCATAGTTGCGGGGAAATAATCTTCAGGTGGAGTATTTATAATACTTCTTACCATATTTACACTAGATGTAATTGCTAAAGTATTTGCAAGAGTTTTTTCTAAAACTTCTTCATTTTTTTTTGAGTTTTTTGTAGAAATAGTAATATTGATTTTTTTGTTTTTATTTTTTGCTGATTTGTATTTTGTAAATTCATAAGCTCCTAAAACTAAACCTTCAACAATCTCATCTATTTTTAGCTCTTTATCATTTTGAATTAAATCAAACTTTACACTTTTGATATTTAGCTTCTTTATATTTCTAATAGCACTTGAAAAACAAAGTTTTAAATCTTCTTTTTTTAATTTTGCGCTTGAAACATAAAATATGTTTTTACTTGCATCAAAATATGTATCAAATGATTTTAAATCAAATGATATTTTCTTTAAAAGCTTTTGTGTACTTTTCTCTAATTTTTTTAAATCTTTTACTACAACTAATTCTATATCAGAATCAATTGTATGTAAATCTTTTTTTGATAATTTAATATTCATTTATATTCCTTTTATTTTATATTCAAAGTGTTGATAATCTTTTAAAGTTTTTATTTCATGTTTTCTAGTTCTATATTTTAGTGAATTTTTATGAGAAATATGACCTTTTTTTGAAATATATGGATTTTCTATTGGATTTATATCAATAGCTTTTCCATATGCATGCTTTGACCATTTGTTTTTTTTACCCGTTATTGCTCTACAGTTAAAAGCTGAAGTGTTATTATCTTCAATTGATACCCAATCATCTATTTTATCTTTGCCATCAAAACCTAAATGTTTTATACTTAAATATCTTAAATCTTTTAAAGGAATTGGGCAGTTTTTTTAAAAGGATTTGCATCTACTATTGAAGTAAAGATAAAAAGAGGTTTTATCATAGTCTTAAGCCTTTATAAACTAGTAAAATTTACTAGCTTATAAATTTAATTTTTAGTTTTTTGTTTCTAGTTTTTGTTGATTGCACATAAATCAGAGAATGCAATTTCAAGTCTTGCAATCATAGATTCTTGTGAAGCTCTTAACCATTTTCTTGGATCATAGTAAGATTTATTTGGTTTATCAGGACATTCTGGATTTCCAATTTGACCTTGTAAGTAGTCATGGTTTTTAGCTTCGTAAGATCTAACACCATCCCATGTTGCCCATTGAGTATCTGTATCAATATTCATCTTTATTACACCATAATCAATAGATTCTCTAATTTCAGAAAGCTGTGAACCAGACCCTCCATGGAATACAAAATCAACAGGTTCAAGTTCAGTATCATGTTTTTCTTGAATAAATTTTTGTGAATTATCTAAAATTTTTGGACTTAATTGAACATTTCCTGGTTTATAAACACCATGAACATTTCCAAATGAAGCAGCGATTGTAAAATTAGGACTAACTTTACTTAACTCTTCATAAGCATATGAAACTTCTTCAGGTTGAGTATATAATAAGGCATTATCAACATCAGAGTTATCAACACCATCTTCTTCTCCACCTGTAATTCCAAGCTCAATTTCAATCATCATATCAAGTTCGTTCATAGTTTTAAAATACTCTACACAAGTTCCAATATTTTCTTCTAATGATTCTTCACTTAAATCAAGCATATGAGATGTGTATAAAGGACGACCTGTTTTTTCAAAGTGTTCTTTTCCAGCATCTAATAAGCCATCAATCCATGGCAATAGTTTTCTAGCTGCATGATCCGTATGTAAAATAACAGGAACACCATAAGCTTCAGCCATAGTATGAACATGATTAGCGCCACTTATTCCACCTAAAACTGCTGCATTTTCTGCTTTTAAACCTTTACCTGCATAATAACCTGCTCCACCATTTGAGAACTGAATAATAACTGGTGAATTAACTTTTGCTGCTGCTTCTAAAACTGCGTTTACAGAATCAGTCCCAACAACATTTACTGCTGGAATTGCAAACTTATTCTTTTTTGCGTAAGCAAATAATTTCTTTGCTTCACTTCCTGTTAAAACTCCTGCTTTTACTACTTCTAATACACCCAAACTAGTCTCCTTGAAAATTTATTTAATTACTATTTTTGCTGTCTTTCTTAACTTGTCAGAAACCTCTTTTACTTTTTTATTATAAGCGTTTCCTATTAACATTTGTGAAATATTACCTTTTACTTCATTAAAAGATAATGATTTTCCTAATTTTTTTGATTCTAAATATATAACATGGTAACCAAATTGAGTTTTAACTGGAGATTTTGAATATGAACCGGGAGTCATATTTTGTGCAGCTGTTGAAAATTCTGGAACCATTTGATTTGCTGGAAATTCACCTAATTTACCACCATTTTTTCCTGTAGGACCAATTGATTTTGTTTTTGCTAATTCAGTAAATTTAGCTTGTTTATTTGAAGCTTTATTTATTTGTTTAATAATATTTTTTGCTTCTGCTTCTTCTTTAAGTAAAATATGACTTGCTTTTAGAGTTGAAGGAACTACAAATTTTGCTTTATTTCCATCATAAAACTTTTTGATTTCACTATCTGATGGTTTAAGCTTTGCAATTTCATTTTTTTGCCATACTTGAAATGCTAAGTCTTGTTTCATTTTGCTTAAAGCATCTTTATATGATGAATCATTTTCAATTCCATTTTTAATAGCCTGTTTTGCTAAAAGCTTTTTATTTATAATTTGCTCTAAAACTTGGTTTTGTGCATTTTTTGGTAATTTAGCAAAATCGATTCTTGGATCTTGTAATACTAAAGCAACATCTGCTTTTGTGATTTTATCTCCATCAATTGATGCATAATAATCAGCTGCATTTAATGATACAGATGCAATTGCTAAAGTCGCTACTAAACTTGAAATAATTTTTTTCATTTTTTTCCTTAAAAGATTGTTTTTGTTATTTTATCAATTCTAAGTTAATAAAAGGTTAACTTAAAGAAATTTTAAAATTTACCTTAAAATAGCTTTAATTATTATATAAATTATGGTACAATTCCGACAAAATTTAAACTTAACTTAAATTTAAAGGATACAACTTATGAGAATATTGATTATAGAAGATGAAATAACTTTAAATAGAACACTTCAAGAAGGCTTAGCTGATTTTGGTTACCAAGTTGATGCCGCTGAGAATTATAAAGATGCTGAATATTTTATTGATATTAGAAACTATGACTTAGTTTTAACAGACTGGATGTTACCAGATGGTGATGGAATTGAATTATGTAAATTAGTTAAAAACAGAAGTTCAAGAACTGCAGTAGTTATTATTTCTGCAAGAGATGATAAAGAATCTGAAATTGAAGCACTAAAATCAGGTGCTGATGATTATATTAAAAAACCATTCGATTTTGATATTTTACTTGCAAGAATTGAAGCTAGATTAAGATTTGGTGGAACTAATGTAATTGAAATTGATGACTTAATCATCAACCCAGATGAAGAAAAAATTGAATATGCTGGAAATGAGATTGAATTAAAAGGTAAACCTTTTGAAGTTTTAACTCACTTAGCAAGACATAGAGATCAAATTGTTTCAAAAGAGCAATTATTAGATGCTATTTGGGAAGAGCCAGAATTAGTTACTCCTAATGTTATTGAAGTTGCGATTAATCAAATTAGACAAAAAATGGATAAACCATTAAATATTTCTACAATTGAAACAATCAGAAGAAGAGGTTACAGATTTTGTTACCCTAACTTAACTGAAGAAGAAAAATCAGCTAAAACTAAAGCACAAGCATAGTAAAAATTTTAACTAGTTTGAAAAAAGGTTAAAAAATGGAAGCGAAGAGTATATACAAACAGTTTTATACAAAACTAATCATTGCTACTTCGCTTTTTATTATTGCACTATCTTTTATTTTTTATGAATACACAAGAAGTACTGTTTATGGAAATATCCAAAAAATCATGCTTCAAGATGCAAAAAAAATCTACACATCATCTTTAAATAAAGAGCTTTCAGAAGACAACTTTAAAGCTATTCAAAATTACAATATTACAATTGATTTGATCAATAACGTAAATTTAATAAAACATCAATTTTACACATATGACAAAGATGACAATTATTATATAAAATTAATTTACCCTATTAATGCAAAGAAAAAGCAATACATACAAATAATCAGAAATATCAATTTTGAAAGAGAATTACTATATTCTATAATTTTTAAAAATCTATTTGTCTTAGCAATTCCTGGATTTATAATGATGCTTTTATATTCACTTGCAGTTTCAAAGTCTTTGCTTAAACCTATTATTCAGATAAATAAAAAACTATCTAATATGGATGAAAACTCTTTAACTAAGATTGATAAAAAAGATTTGCCTATTGAGTTTCATTCACTTTCTGATTCTATTAACTCTTTAACAAATAGAATTGAAACCTATGTAAAGTTTAAAAAAGAGTTATTTATAGGTGCTGCACATGAACTAAAAACCCCACTTGCAGTAATGAAACTAAAAAATGAAGTAACATTACGTAAGAGAAGAGAAGTAGAAGCTTATGAAGAGACTTTAAAGCTAACTGTAAAACAAATAGATGATATGAATATTATGATTACTTCTATTTTGGATATAGGACGAGCTGAGGGTGCGCAGTTTGAACAAACTAGTGATATTGATTTAGTTGAGTATATGAAAAAGAAATCAAATGACTATAGAATGCTTAGTGCTCAAAAAAATATAATCATAACTTTTTTCTCGAATGTAAATATTTTACAAACATCACTTCAAGTAACACTTTTCAATCAAATACTTCAAAACTTTGTTCAAAATGCTATAAAGTTCACACCTAATGATAAATCAATTGCAATAAGATTAAAAAAGACAAAAGCAAAAATAGTTATCACAGTTACGGATGAAGGTTCAGGGATTGATGAAAATATAGATGCCTTTGCGCCATTTAAAAGATATGGAAATCAAAGCGGTGTAGGATTAGGATTGTTCTTAGCAAAAAATGCAGCAGATGCTCTAAGAGCTAGAATATCACTAAAAAATAGAAAAGATGGGAAAGTTGGATGTGTTGCTAAACTAGTTATTAACAACACATCAGATGTAAAGAAGTCTTAAAAGTTTAAACTTTTAGAAAAGATTTCTATGCTCTATCTTTGTACACTTATTTTGAACTACTTTCATACCAGCATCACTAGCTTTCTTAGCAGCTTCGTTATTTACTAAACCTAATTGAGTCCATACAGTATCAATATCACCTCTTGCTATACAAGCATCTACTACATCAGCTATAGCATTTGGTTTTCTAAAAATATCAACCATATCAATCTTAAATGGAATTTCGCTAAGACTTCTATAAACTTTTTCACCTAAAATCGTATCTTCTTTTGGGTAAATAGGCACTATTTTAAAACCAGCATTTTGTAAATATCTTGCTACCATATTTGAAGCTTTCTCTTCATTTGGTGAGAGACCTGCGATGGCTATTGTTTTTGTATTTTTAAATATTTCTATAATTTCTTCGTTATTTGAATTAACACTTGGGAATTCACACTCCATATTATTATCCTTTTTATTTATTTAAATCCATCTGGATTATTTGACTGCCATCGCCAGCTATCTTCACACATCTGTTCAACTCCACGACTAGCTTCCCATCCTAGCATCTCTTTTGCATAACTTGGATCAGCAAAACATTTTGCAATATCACCTGGTCTTCTATCTACTATTTTATAAGCTACTTTCTTTCCACTAGCTAGCTCAAAAGCTTTTACCATATCTAAAACACTATAGCCATTTCCCGTACCTAGGTTTACTGTAAGTACTTTATCTATGCTATTTATTTTTTGTAGAGCTTTTACATGTCCAAGTGCTAAATCAACTACATGTATATAATCTCTTACACCTGTACCATCATGAGTATCATAATCTCCACCAAAGACACTCAAGCTTTCTCTTTTTCCAACTGCTGTTTGAGAGATAAAAGGCATAAGATTGTTTGGAATACCATTTGGATCTTCACCTATAGTTCCACTTTCATGAGCACCTACTGGATTGAAATATCTTAAAAGAACAATTTTGAAGCTTTCATCAGATACATATACATCTCTTAGCATCTCTTCGATAAATAGTTTTGTTCTACCATAAGGATTTGTAGCTGATAAAGGAAAATCTTCTTGTATTGGTGTAGTATGGGGATCACCATATACAGTTGCAGATGAACTAAATACTATTTTTTTACATCCATATTTTTTCATAACTTTACAAAGTACTAATGTACCATTTATATTATTATCATAATAATCCAAAGGATTAGATACAGACTCCCCTACAGCTTTAAGACCTGCAAAGTGAATAACAGAATCAATATCATACTTTTCAAATACAGCCTCCATAGCTTTTTCATCTCTTATATCACCTTCTACAAACTCTATAGATTTACCAATGATTTTTTCTACTCTTTTTAAACTCTCAAGTGAAGAATTGCAAAGGTTATCAAAAACTACAAACTCAAATCCAGCTTCATCTAAAGCTATACATGTGTGTGAGCCAATATATCCAGCTCCTCCTGTTACTAATACTTTCAAAATATTTCTCCTTTGTTTAGATTGTGGTTAAATTCTGGAACAATTTCTTTTAAGATCTTTATCTTATCTTTTTCCTCTAATAACTTTTCAATTTTAGCATTTAATTTATCAATATCAAAATAAGTTCTAGAAGCTACGGTAATAGACTCATACTCTGTGTTTTTATCACTATCATTAATCAACAGCTCTTCATATAACTTTTCACCAGGTCTTAATCCGCAGAATTCTATATCTATATTTTCACGTCCTGATAAATCTATCATCTTCTTTGCTAAATCAACTATTTTTATAGGCTCACCCATATCAAGGATAAATATCTCTCCACCTTTTGCAATAGCTCCAGCTTGAAGTACAAGTTCACAGGCTTCTGGTATAAGCATAAAGTATCTTGTAATTTCTGGGTGAGTTACTGTGATATTCTCACCTTTTTCTATCTGAGATTTAAACTTTGGAATAACAGAACCTGAACTTCCTAAAACATTTCCAAATCGAACAGCAACTATTTCAGTATCATATGAATCTACATTTTGTGCATATAGCTCACAAATACGTTTTGTTGTACCCATAACATTTGTAGGTCGAACTGCTTTATCTGTTGAAATAAGTACGAACTTCTTAACTTTGTGTTTTATAGCCATATCAATACAGTTTTTTGTACCTATGATATTATTTGAGATACCTTCTAAAATATTATCTTCAACCAAAGGTACATGCTTATAAGCAGCTGCGTGTATCACAATATCTGGTTTATATTTATCAAATGTACTCTCTAAATACTCAATCTTTCTTACAGTTTGCATCACAGGTACTATATCAAAACCAGATAATTCTTCACATATTTGATAAAGATTGTATTCACTATGATCTAAAAGAATAAGCTTTTTAGCTTTGAAGTTTTTACATTGTCTAGATATTTCAGAGCCAATACTTCCTCCTGCTCCTGTAATAAGAACTACCTTATCTTTTATAAAGGATTCAATTTTTTGTGTATCCAAATCTTTTGGATGACGTGCTAATAAATCTTCTACTGATATGTCTTTTAGTTGTTTTTTAGTATTTTTATTTGATGATAAAGTATTTATTATCTTGATATCTTTAATACCTGAATTATTTAATCTTTCAAAAATATTTATCAATTCTTCTTGAGAATATTCTTTTGAGATGATAGCAGCTTCTAAACTTTTTAATTTTATTATCTCTTCAAGGCTATCAAATGAAAACACTTCTAGATTCATAATATATGTATTTGTTAAATTAAGACTTTCATCTATAATTGCTACTGGTGAATACTCTAAATTTTGTTTATCGTCGAATAAACTCTTTAAAGAGTTATTTGCACCTATTATCAGAGTATTTTTAAGTTTTTTATTTTTATTACTTTCAATAATAATTCTTTTAGATAAACGCAATAAAGTAATAAAAACTAAAGATAAAATACAATCAATAATTATAATACTTCTTGCAAAAGGAACTACTTCATCTTTAAAAACCATAAAAAAAATAAAAAATATAGTATAAATAATAAGATGTGCAAGAATAATTTTTTTTACTTCATATAAAGAAAAAAACCTCCATGCCGTACGATAAAGTTTGAAATAGATAAATACTAATATTTTTAATGTAATTAAAATAAAAAATATAAATAAAAAATTGTCCATAAAAGGAGTAGGAACTTCAAAATTAAATCTTAAGTTATATGCGATTTGCAAAGTTACAAAAGATATAAAAGTATCCATACCTAAAAAGAATATTATTCTTTTTAAGGCCGTAGGTTTTAGTAGACTTAAGAACATTCGTTTTTAATCACTTTACAAATTTTTATCACATCATCTTCAGTCATAGTTGGACTTGAAGCTAAACATAATCCTTTTTCAAATAACTTTTCACTTGTACCATCTAGATAACGTTGAGCTGTTTTAAATAATGGTTGCATATGCATAGGTTTCCATAAAGGTCTTGATTCAACATTTATTAAACCTAATGCTTTCATAACTTTATTGTAATCTGTTTTTTCAAAAGTTAGTGTTGTAAGCCATCTATTTCCTCTAGAATTTTTAAGTTCTGGCATCATCTTTATTTCATCTATATCTGATAAGTACTTTTTATACCAAGAAAATATTTCTCTTTTTTTTGAGACTCTATCTTCAATAACTTCCATTTGAGCAACACCAATAGCTGCAAGGACATTTGACATACGATAATTATAGCCATACTCTTCATGCGCATAAAATATCTCTTGTTCTCGTGCTTGGGTACTATAAAACATCGCTTTTTTAATATACTCTTCATTTGAAGAAACTAAGATACCACCACCACTTGTAGTAAGTATTTTATTTCCATTAAAGCTATATATTCCAAAATCTCCAAATGTACCTGTATGCTTTCCATTGAATGTTGCACCAAGTGATTCTGCTGCATCTTCTATCAAGTAAATATTATGTTCTTTACAAACTTTTGCTATTTCTTCTATATCTGCACATTGACCATATAGATGAGTAAGTAAAAGTGCCTTTGGTTTTTTGTCACAAGTTAATAAATACTCTTTTAATAAGTCAACTGAGATATTCCATGATTTTTTATCACTATCTAAAAATACTGGATTTGCATTTTGATAAAGTATTGCAGAGACAGAGCCTATGAAAGTAAAAGTTGACGCTAAAACATCATCTCCTTCTTTTATACCTAAAACTCTAAGAGCTAAGTGAATAGCTGCAGTTCCATTTATGACAGCTAAAGCATTTTTTGAAGACGTATAGTTTTTAATACTTTCTTCAAATCTATTTACATACTCCCCTAAAGGTGCTATATAGTTACTATCAAAAACATCTTTAATATAATCCAATTCTTTACCACTCATATAAGGTGCACTTAGAAAAATTCTTTTATTCATTTATATCCTCTATTTCTTTACATGGATTTCCATAAGCTTTTACATCATCTTTTATATTTTTAGTCACTACTGATCCAGCGCCTATTATACAGTTTTCACCTATAGTTAACCCTTGAATAACACATGACTGAATTCCTATATGAGAGGACTGTCTTATTTTTACATTTCCAGCAAGTGCAACATTTGGTGAGATATGAACAAAATCATCTATTCTACACTCATGTTCTATAACACAAGAAGTATTTAAAATCGCTCCTCGTCCTATACTGGCATTTGCGTTTACTACCACATTTGGCATAATAACTGTTCCTTCGTCAATGCTAATATTAGAAGAGACAATACAACTTGGATGTATTAATGTAACTATTTTAAAACCATTTATCTTTACTTTTTCAAAAAGTTTCGCTCTAATATTATTAGATCCTATTCCTAAGGCAACTGGAATATGATTATTATCTTTGATATCTTCGAATACAGAATAATGATTTTCACCATCATCAATGAATATAATATCATTATAACCACATGCTCTTGCAACATCAGCTACAACTAAACCATGTCCACTCGCTCCATAAATATAAATACTTTTCATTATTTACTTCCTGTGAACTTTTCCATTGTAACACTTGTATCGGAACTGATATCACTTCTTTTAACTACTTTTAAAAATGTAAGCCAAAGTATTTTCATATCAAGTAAAAAAGATTGATTATCTACATACCATACATCATATTCAAACTTTTGTTCCCATGATATAGCATTTCTTCCATTTACTTGAGCCCATCCTGTTATACCTGGTTTTACATCATGTCTTCTTTTTTGTTTATCACTATAAAGTGGTAAATATTCTATAAGAAGTGGTCTAGGACCCACAAAACTCATTTCACCTTTTAATACATTGAAAAGTTGTGGTAGTTCGTCTAAGCTTGTACTTCTTATAAACTTACCGATTCCTACAAGTCTTTGATCATCAGAAAGTAAATTTCCATCTTTATCTTTTTCATTTGTCATCGTTCTATATTTATATATTCCAAATATTTTTTCTTTATATCCAGGTCTTTTTTGTCTAAAAA
>Ga0193956_1000548_pt1 | contig 16996 bp, 16 predicted proteins | sample BB_7_MG_FD_140358 | JGI IMG/M metagenome (GOLD analysis project Ga0193956, IMG submission 140358) | Microbial mat bacterial communities from the Broadkill River, Lewes, Delaware, United States - BB_7_MG | ecosystem: Environmental > Aquatic > Freshwater > River > Microbial mats | place: USA...
ATGACCTTATCGATGATGCTCTAAGTGTTATGGAGACAGCTAAACGGTTTGGAGTTAAATTCTATCTACCTGTTGATGTCATAGCTGCTGATGAGTTCTCCGATAAAGCTACAATCAAAGAGGTGACAACAAAAGAGATTCCAGATAAGTGGATGGGACTCGATATCGGTTCTGCTTCTGTGAGACTATTTAAAGAGGCTCTTCAAGATGCTCAAACTATTCTTTGGAATGGACCGATGGGTGTTTATGAGATAGAGAAATTTAGTAGAGGTAGCTTTAAACTTGCTCACTCACTTGCTGACTCATTTGCAACAACTGTTATTGGTGGTGGTGATACTGCTGACCTTATAAAGAGAGTTGGACTTGATGAAGATATGTCATTTATCTCAACTGGTGGTGGTGCTTCACTTGAGCTTATCGAGGGAAAAACACTTCCAGGTGTACTTCCACTTGTGAAAGATAGCAAGTGATAATAGCTGGAAACTTTAAGAGCTTTAAGAGTCGAAAAGGTACAGCTGAATATCTAAAAGAGCTTAATAGCTTAGTATCAGATAGCAGTCAGGAGGTTATAGTCTTTCCTCCTGCAACTGCACTTGATAACTATGATGGAAAAGTTAATGTCGGTATTCAGAACGGCTATCCTGCCGAGAATGGAGCTTTTACTGGTGAGATAACTCTTGATCAGATCCGTGAATTTGATATAGACACTATCTTACTTGGTCATAGTGAACGAAGAGAGATTTTAGGTGAGTCAAATGAACTTGTAAAAGAGAAGTTTGATTTTTATAAAGATCATAACTTTAATACTCTTCTCTGTATTGGTGAAACACTTGAGTTAAGAGAGAGAGGTTTTGATGAGGTCAAAAGTTTTCTACTTTCACAGCTTGAGGGAATAGACTTATCTTATGAGAAACTTGTTATAGCTTATGAGCCTATCTGGGCAATCGGTACAGGTGTAACTCCGACTAATGATCAGATAGAGGAGACTCTTAAAGTGATTTCTGAAGTTAGTAAAAAACCTGTCCTATATGGTGGAAGTGTTAAACTAAACAATATAGAGGAGATTTTAGCTTTAGACTCTTGTAGTGGTGTTCTTGTTGGAGGAGCTTCACTCGATAGCGACACATTTGGAGAAATGGTTAAAACTGCCGACAGATTAAGCTGATAATTTAAGAAAAGGTCTAAATAGAATGGGTCATATAATTACCGAAGATAATTTAGAGAGGCACATAGTTCAGCAGTATAATTTTAATAATCTTGATGCTGAAGATGAGAGTAATCTTGTTGATGATGGCTTTCAGACTATGCAATTTAAATCTGGTAATGAGCAACCAGCTGTACCAAAACATAATTTTAATCAACAACAGAATCACCACCAAGTAGAGAGTTCAGAAGATCTTGAGAGAAGAGATCAGATGATCAACTCTCTTCTGGATAAAGTTGATAGCCTCTCTTCAGAGCTTCTAAAAGTTCAGATGAAACTTGAAGAGCAGGAGGGGATCTTTACAGATCAGATTGATGATGCAAAAAAGAGAGCCTATGAAGATGGTCTTAAACAGGGGCAACAGCAGATAGAAGAGTCTCTAAGAGCTGACTATGGCAATGCTCTTCAGAACTTTCAACACTCTGTTCTTGAAGTTAATCAGTTATCAACAGATCTTAAAGGTGTTACGGAATCGGTTGAGAAAGAGCTTATTAAAGCTTCAGTTGAGATCGCTAAAGAGGTGATAACTTCTGAAATCAGTTTTAATAGTGGACAAGTGGCTATAAGCTTATCAAAAGCTCTACTAAAACAGATTGATGATGCTTCTGATATAAAGCTTCATATAAACTCATCAGATTACGATCTTGTAAAAGATGCTTTTAAAGATATGGAGAATATCTCTATTGTTCCTAACCGTTCTGTAAATGCAGGTGGTGTTATTGTTGTAAGTGATGTTGGAACTATTGAAGGCTCTATTATGGATAGATTTAAAAACTTAAAGAGTGATATACTCTCTAAAACTGATATTTAGAGAATATATCAGAGTTAAAAACTACTAATTCACTATAATTGCATTAAAAAAAGTAGAGAGTAGATTTATAGTGAAAATAGAGAAAAAGATTAATCATTTTAAGAAACCACTCTATCTTGAGAGTGGTAGAATTTTAGAACCTTATGATATTGCCTATACGACTTATGGTGAGATGAATAGTGATAAAAGTAATATAGTTGTAATAACTCATGCTCTTACAGGAAGCCATAGACCTGTAAAAGAGGATAGTGAGAAGTTTTCCAACGGCTGGTGGGACGACCTCATCGGAGATGGAAAACCGATTGATACTGAGAAATATTTTGTAATAGCAACAAATGTTATAGGGAGTATTTTTGGTTCAACTTCTCCAATATCAAAGATGCCTCCATCAAATAGTAAAGAGTATAGATTAAATTTTCCTGTAATAACTATTAAAGATATGGTTAAAGCTCAACATATCCTATTTCAATCCCTTGGGATTCATAAAGTAAAAGCTATTGTTGGTGGTTCTATGGGTGGAATGCAAGCACTTCAATTTGGAGTAGATTTCCCGAAATTTGCAGAGAATATAGTACCGATTGCTACAACTTGGGCAACTCAACCTTGGGCGATAGCTTTCAATAAGATTACAGCAGAAGCTATAAAGAGAGATCCACTATTTAAAGGTGGGGATTATGATAGAGAAGAGATTGAAGAGAGAGGACTTAATGGGCTATCAATAGGTAGAATGGCAGGACATATCAGTTTTCTATCTCCCGACTCAATGAGTGATAAGTTTGGACGACAATACCTAAAGAATGATGGTTATTTTGATCTATTTGGAAAGTTTCAGGTCGATAACTATCTTGAGTATAATGGAGATAAGTTCTCTAAAAATTTTGATCCATTATCATATATATATCTTACAAAAGCTATTAATATATTTGATCTCTCTAACAACTGTGGTTCTCTTGATGAGGTGCTTCAACAGATAGAAGCAAAACTTTATCTGCTATCTTTTAGTGGTGACCTACTCTTTAAACCTCACGAAATGAGAGAAATTGCAGACTCAATGATTAGAATAGGTAAAGAAGATTCTGTATATTATCGAGAGATTGAGAGTGATTATGGACACGATGCCTTTCTTGTTGAGATTGATAAGTTTGAGAATGATATAAGAGAGATACTTCCTTAATTTAACACTGTTAGCTATTTATAACTAAACTTTTTGCAAACTCTATTGAACTTTGGAGAGTCTGATGAGGTGCAATATAGCTCTTAAACTCTTTAGGAACTGCTCTATAGCTCTTTTTACCAATTGCTACAAAGATTGTAGAGTTTGGAGGTCTTTGATATTTTAAGAGACAGTTTATTGTTGATGGTGATGAGACTATAACGATTGAGTTATCATCTATTTTCTCGACTTCTCTACACAGTGTTTTATATAGAGTAGCCTCACTGAATTTAATACTATTATCTTTTAAAATTTCAGGCATTTTAGAGACTATCTTTTCAGGTCGAATATAAAGAAACTCTCTGTTAGAATGTTTCTTTAGAATAAGTTCTGCTATATTCTCACCATAACTACTCTCTGGTGAGTCTAAAACAGTTCCATTTAATCTTAATATCTCTTTCTCTGTCCCTTTTCCAACTGCAATTGCTGGAAACTTTTGCCAGTTTTCAAGAACTCTATTTAGAGCTTTTACACCATTTTTTGAACTAAATATAAGAGTATTAAAATCTCTCTCTAAAATCTCTCTATCAAGAAACTTAATCTCTATTGTAGGAGTATGAATAGTATCCTCTTTTTTTGTAGGAGATAGGAGATATATCTTTTTTATCATCTTAAATTATCACACTTTTGATAGGTGTGGAGAGAACTCCACGAAAAATTAACCACCAAAGAAGCTACTACTTTTTGAAGATGAGCTACTTGTAGATGAACTTGAACTTTTAGATAAGTCAGGTTTACTACTTGTAGATGTTGTAGAAGTTGATGATGTAGATGAGCTTGAACCTCTATTGAAGAAACTCTCTTTAGTTGGAGCAGTTTTAGTTCCACTACCATAACTTCCACCACCTAATCTTCTCTGCTGTTGAGCTGGAGATTGATTGTATCTATTCTGCTGATCTTGATAGTTAGAGTTATTTGATAGCATATTTCCAACAACTGAACCGAGTAGAGCACCTGCTGCACCTGCAAGAAGAATCTCTCCAAGACCGAGACCATCGTCTTCTTGACCAGCTTGAGGATTAGTTAAGTTAGATGTATTATCATTAACTTTTACCATCTCCTCTTCAGCAAATTTAATCATCTCCTCTTCAGAAAGAACTCTCTCAGTTCCATTAATATCTCTAATAATAGCTTTGTTTGGTCCATCAGTCGGCATCTCTTCAACAATAGTGTATTTGCCTGCCTCTTTCTCCTCTATAATTAGAAACTTATTTTTAGCCTCTTCCTGTTGTGCAGGTTGTTGAGGTTGCTCTTCATTTCCACACCCTGTTGATACAAAAGCAGTAGCAACAGCAATTGATAAAGATCCGATAACCGTTTTTGATGAACCTTTAATGATATGTTTCATAGTAAAACTCCTTTTGAATTTCAAAATTTTACCAAAAAGCGACACTCTTGATTAAGATCGCAACAATTGTTGTTATGATTATGGTAAAGTATCCTTGTTTATCAAGACAGGATTTTAGAAACTTATTTTCTTTTTTATACCAATTTAATGTGAACTATTTCTATATCTACTATCTTTTACTCTGTTTAGCTTTTCAATTAAATTATACATATCGATATTTTATCAATTTTTATAAACGACCGTGTTTGACAAACAAGGACACTTTACTTTTTGACTAAAAAAGCTCTTTTGATATGGCAACTTTTATACTCTCTATATCTGGATGAAAATCTATCTCACCCCAATCTTTTTCACTAATCTCATAAGTTCCTATTTTGATCTCATCAAAAGAGAGTGCATTAAATATCTCTAACCAGAACTTATCTTTATTTGTAAAGTCTCGAACAAGTGAGTAGAGTTTATCTATAAAAATTTTACGACTCTTTTCACCTTTAATAATTGCTAAACCGACAGATTCAGCATCGATCTCATCAAAAGCTATCTGCTTAGAGACTCTCTTCACAAAACCATCTTTTAGGATAACTTTCATATCATCATCATCATACTTATCTTTATAGTCGATAGTTATAGATATTGTTTCACTCTCTAAGTTTTTAAGTCCATTATAGACACTATTCTGATAGATGTTATCTCCATTAGATATAAGAAAGTCTCCCTGTCTCATTATGTGATTAGCTGACCATAGAGAGAATAGATTATTTGAGATCTCATAGAATGGATTAAATATCGTCTCAATCTCAATTTGATCTTTGAACTCTAATATTTTTCTATCGATCTGTTCAGACTTATAGCCGACAACAATATAGATTTTTGTAACTATTTTTGAGTTGATTCCATTGCTAATCTGTCTCTCAAGTAGAGTAGAGCCATCTCCAAGTTCTATAAGAGATTTCGGTCTATCTTTTGTTAATGGATAGAGTCGAGAGCCTACACCTGCTGCTAAAATAATTAAGTTCATTGTTTATCTCCTTGTAGAGCTTTATCATCTTTAAAAGTGTTCCACTCTTTTACAACTGTCTGCCAATCTCCATATCTAAAAGTTAGATACTCTCTATACAACTTAGGAACTAAATACTCTTTTCCATCAAACTCATATTTAAGAAGTTCGTCATAAAATCGGCTTGGAACAGATTTTCTTTTATCACCAATCTGCCAAAAAGTCTCATTATCTTTTTCAAACTTTATAAAAATATCGAGGCTTACCTCTCCAGAGAAAAATAGTAGTTTTCTATTCTTAATTTTAATTAGTCTAATAGCACTTTTTTGAAAAGGTGGTTCATTTTTCTCAAACTCTCTAACCCTAACTCTATATCTCCAATTTAGCTCTTTTAGTGCCTGTTGCAATCTATCAAGATGACTATTTTTTATAGAGATATCGAGATCATTATCCCAAGGTAGAAGCCGATTTTCTCGAATAACTCCAAGTAGAGTACCTCCCTCTAACCAGTAAGGAATAGAGTGTTGATCCAGTAGATCAGTAACATCTTTTAGCATTTTTAGTGCTATATCTCCATTTTTCCCCTCAAGAGTGAAATTTCCAGCCATTTAGCACTCTTCTATCGAGAAATCTTCTGTATCGTGAGACCACTCTCTATTGGGAACTCTCCAACTCTCTCCATATTTATACTCTAAATAGTTTTCATAATCTTTAGGTATTTTACACTTTAGTCCATAGAAATCTATCTCTGTAAGTTCTCCACTAAGAAGATTTGATGGCACACTATTGACTTTTCCATAAGCTTCCCAATAGAGTTTTTCACTCTTCTCATATTTACAGAAAATATCTATACAGATGTTTCCACGACCAAATATCCAAAACCTGTTGTCTCTAACTTTTGCTATTGAGCAGTTATCTGGTGAAGTAAATTCTACCCCTTGATGGAAAATCTCCCTATTTTTTTTGGCTCTTTTTTCATAACTTTTACGATAAGTTAAAAGTGATGGTCTTAAACTATACTCTTTCTTTAGAATTTTTAGAGCTTCAGGCAGTTTTTTACAGTCTGATTGATTCAGAATTGATATATCGATATCATCGTCCCAAGGAATCAGTTTTCCATCTCTAACAGCACCTAAAAGTGTTCCGAAATCTAAGTAGTAATCTATATTTAAACGGTTAAGAACCTCTATAACACTTTTAAGAACCTCTATACTTTTTACTACATTCTCTTCTATGTAGAATCTTCTATCTGCCACTAAACCCCTTTTCTTAAATCTGTTGAGGAGATTCCCTCTGTTCTTGGTAGATAGACAACTTCACAAATATCTTTTAAGTCATCAAACTTTCCTGTCCAGTCATCACCAATAGCGAAAATATCAGCTCTATATCTAATTATGTCATCTCTCTTCTGTTCCCAATTCTCTTCAGGAATGACCTCATCAATACATCTTATAGCTTTTAGAATCTCTACTCTGTCACTAAAAGGGATACGACTCTTTTTACCTTTTAAACTGTTAAACTCATCTGTCGATACAGCAACAATAAGACGATCTCCAATCTCTTTTAATCTCTTTAGCAGGTTTAGATGTCCTATGTGAAACATATCAAAAGTGCCGTAAGTGATTACGGTTTTACTCTCTCTACTCAATAACTCTCCTCTAATATGTTACAGATTCTCTCCGATACTTTTCCATCAATTAACCCTGAAACATCAGCTATATCGATAGATGGATTAACTTTAAAATCTCCACTAAAAATAGAGTTTAGAGTCTTAAGCATATCCCTATAACTATCTACTGTTGTAGCTACCTCTCTATATCTATCCATACCTGAATCTATTCTATTTAGAAGCTTTTTAGGATTTAAGAGATAAGACCATCTAAGCTTTATGAAACGGTTTAAGATAACAGGCTTATTTAGTGAAGCAAACTCAAAAACAGCTGAACTCTCATCACTTATCATAAGATCTGCAACTGATAAGTAAGGTAGTAAGTTTTGATGTTCCACTCCGATAATAGTTACATTCTCATATTTTGACCAGATATTTAGTAGCTTTCTCTGTTTTTTATAACGACTTCTCTCAAATGTTAAGTAGTGAGGTTTAATGATGAGGTTATAGTTTTTTAGATCTTCGGGAAACTTCTTGCTCATATTCTCAATAGATGATGGGTAGAATGTTGGAGAGTAGAGAACAGTTCTTCTGTTTATATCTAAGTTAAGTTCTCTTAAAAGCTCTTCTCTATTAATATTTTTTAGTGCATCAAACTTTGAGTAACCAACAGCTTTTATCTTATCTGCATACTCTGGAAACTCTCTCTTATACTTCTCTTCTCTATATCGACCTTCAACAAAAACAAGATCATCTCTTTCAAGTGCTTTCTCAAAACCACACTCTTTAGTGCCTATTCCGTGACATAGAAAAACTCTTTTTGCTTTAATTCGAGAATCTATCTGAAAAGGAGTTCCGAAAAATATATATTCTGTATCTACCTCAAAAATATTTTCATCACCAAAAATATAGTTTATATTCTCATCTTCTGCTATCTTTCTCATAAGAGAACTATTCTGTTTTTCAGAGAGTATAAATAGAGTAGACCAACCTCTTTTTTCTGCTTCTCTAAATATAGGTAAAAAGTGTGGAAAGTAGTAGGGATATGCTACATAGAAAGCTAACTTATAACTACTATCTTTCAGTTCACTACCCACTAACTGCTACCTTTTCTGTTTTTAAGATCGATGATAGAATCAACAATATTTTCAGGTGTCCATTTATCGATATTACCCTCTTTAATATCTTCAACTTTACACTCAAATCTCTTTTCAGTTCTAACTTTATCGATAAAGTCCATAATCTCCTGATCTTTCCCAAATAGTTGGATATAGTTTCTAACACCAACCTCAATAATTCTTGTAATCTCTGCTAACTGTTCCATAGCTTCAAATGTGTTATTCATATCTTTTAGATATGCGATTTTAAAGATTGATGCCATTTTCGGGAATTTCTGTTTAACAGGGAAGAACTCTCTTAACCACTTCTTAACCTCATCAATCTCACCTTTAGAGGCAGACTCCTCAGCCTTGAACACTCTATCAAGCCATCTCTCTTCAAATATCTTAAACTCATCAACTTCAGAAATATACTCATTTTTCTCAGCAATTTCATAAGCTTTAGTAAACTCTTTAGATTTCCAGAGTCGTAGAAACTCTTTTGTATTTGTAGCTTCATCGATAATTTTCTGAGCATTCTCTTTATAGTCATTTAGTGAGAGTAGAAATTTAGAGAAATCAACAGCTTTATCATAACTCTTTTTCTTCATAGCAAGTTGTGCATTTATGTAGTAATCATCAGCTTTATCAAGTAGATCTTGATACTCACTATTTCCCTCAAGGAAAGGGTGCTTATTTACAAGTTCAAAAACAGCTTGATAGTGTCTCTGTCTAATAAGATTCTGAAAATTCATAAATATATTTTTCTGCTCAAAAAGGTTTTTAATGATAGTAGCTTTATCAGATATTCCTCTAAACTTAAGCAGAATCTCTTTAGCTTTATCTTCACCATCTTTATCAAAAATAATAGATTTAGCTCTCTTGAAATGTTCGTCCCAGATATGCTCAAGTGCAGAGTATAGTTTAGTCTTTTTTAAGGCTTGATGTTTAGTTGCAACATCATAAGCAAGATAGTAGTTTCTTTGATAGATAAGATGTTTAAACTGCTTAAAGAACTTAAAGTCTGTTAATAGTGTGCTTATTGTATCTCTCTTTTCAGCAACATTACTAAAAGGCTCTAACATTAGTTCAACTCTTATTGTATCCTCAACACCTTTTTCAAGTAACTTTTCAGCCTTATGAATAATCTTTTCCCATATCTTCTCAAGTAGTAGAAACTCATTACTAAATTTTAAAATATCATTAGACTCTATAAGTTTATAAGCCTCTTTATACTTTTCAAGACGAATATATCTGGCAAGTAGTTTCTGATCTTCATATATATTAAAAAAGTGTAGATGACCACTTGTATCAGAGACAATTAGATCTCCTGTCTCTACAAGTGACTCAATACCAGTAATTGGGCTACTTATCCGAATATATGAGCGATTTATAACTTTATGATCAACAAGGTTATATAAAATAATATTTCCATCTTGAGTCGATATAAACAGAAACTCTTCATCAATAGATAGTGCGATTTTTGTAATAGTTAAAGATAGTTTATAAAGCTCTTTAACTTTTGTTCCATCAGTATATCTCCAGAGAGTAATAGAGTTTGATTTATCGAGAGAGATAATATACTTAGAGGATAAGAATAGTAACTGCCTAACTCCTACTCCACTATCAATAAGTTGAAATGGTTTCATTGTAGAGAGGTTTATTGTGTGAATAAGTCCATTTGTATCACCAACAGATACAAACTTTCCATCTCTACTAAAGCTTGTTGCAGAGATTGGTGTTTTATGTCGAGGAAAGGCAAAAATAGTCTCACCAGAAGAGATATTCCATAGAATTGCTCTACCATCTTCACCACCACTTAAGAAGTATTTACTTCTATTGTCAATCGCTATTGATGTGACATTTCCTTGATGAAATCCCTTTCCAATTGTATAAAGAATCTCTTTCTCTTTAATCGAGAAGATAGTTATCTTTATACTATCAGGTATCGCATATACAAGATAGCGACCATCACTACTAAAAGCTGTTCTGCTATTCCATATAGTGTTTTTAATACCTGTTTTTAGTCCACCAATAAGCTTTATCTCTTTAGGTTCAAACTCTCTAACATTACCTAAGTCATCGATAAGAAGTAGACTCTTCTTATCTGTAATCTTTAGGTTTACTAATCCCCGTTTTAAATCTACTTTTTTTCTAAGAACCATCTCTCTATTAACTCTCCCTATTCTTTAACTAACTACTGTTCTACTGTATGGAACTTATAACCATTCTTAACTAAAGCTCTCTCAAAGTGTGCTTTGTCTTCAATAGTTTTAGCTTGAAGAATAATTCTAATAGCTTCTCCATCTTTATCTGGATCATAGACTATATCTATAACATTAACGTGGGACTCTTTAAGTATAGTCTTAATCTCTTCAAGCTCAAATTTATTCTCTATTTTTGTTACAGTTGTAAAATCATACACAAAATTGGAATCAAGAAGCTCTTTTATGTAGACACTTTTTTGTGAAATACCACGGAATTTGTTTAATAGCTCTTCAGCAACTTCTTGTCCACCTCTCTTAAAAATCACATCTTTTGCTTGACCATAATGTGTATTCCATATCTTCTCCATCTCTCCATAGATATTTGTCTTTTTTAGAAGAGGATGCTTCTTTACTAAGTCGTAAGCTAAATAGAAGTTTCTATCATTAAAGAAGTTTTGGAGATTTACGAAGAACTGAAAATCTTTTACGATATTATCGATAATCTCTTTCTTTTCTGGAACAAAAGAGAAGTCTTCAAGCATAAGCTCTATTCTAATAGTATCTTCTACACCTTTTTCAAGCTGTTTCTCTGCTGCCATAAAGAGTTTCTGCCATATCTCTTCAAGTAGATGATACTCTCTATAAAGCTTAATCATAGGGTTCTCATTCGCTATCTCATAAGCCTGTTCATACTTTTTAAGTTTTAGATAACGGGTAAAAGTTGTTAAGTCCTTATATATCTGATAAAAATAGATATTTCCTTGACTATCTCCTACGATGAGGTCACCTGTCTTTTTACAGGATACTATATCTACAATAGGTTCTGTTGTCTTAATAAATCGTCTATCAACAGCATAGTAAGTCTCTAAATGAAATAGAATAACTCTACCAAACTGTGTAGCTATAAATAGAAACTTTCTATCAAGAGAGATTGAGATTTTAGATACTTTTACTTTTAGGTTTATAAGTTTCTCAACTCTTTTCCCATCAGTAACACTCCATAGAGATATATCATTAACAGAGTCAAGAGAGATTACATTAGTAGCATTTAGGAAAGTTAGCTGTCTAATTTTATGTGTATTCTTAAAAGTGGTAATAAGCTTTAAGTTTTTAAAGTTGAAAACAGATATGTCACCTGCACTATCACCAATTGCAAGAACAGTGTTATTATCATTAAACTCAATAGATGTAATCTCATTTGGAAGTTTAGGAAGCTCTTTAACCTCTGTACCAGTCTGAAGATCATAGACAGTTACAAATCCTTTATCAAGACCAACAACAAGATAACGGTGACTATTATCTGTATGAACAAACTTAATAATTCCTCTACTATCTTTAAGTGTGTAGAGTCTCTTCTTCTGTGAAATTGAGTATATAAGGGCTGTTGAACTATTTGGAACAATATATACAAAGATTTCACCATCTTTTGATAGCTCAACTTGATGATTCCAGATGCTGTTTTCGAGAGATGATTTTAGACCTTTAAGCACCGAGAAGTTTTCAGCATCTATATCTCTAATATTTCCTTTATCATCAATAGTAAGTAGAGTCTCATTTTTTGTAGTCGATATTTTAGAGACGGGTCTACCTAAACTTAACTTTTTTCTTAACTCCATTTTCTCCTCTCCTTACTCTGTAATCTGAAATTTAAACCCACTCTCTATAAGTGATTGGGCTATCTGGTTCTGATGTTCAGCACCTTTAGTCTCTATATGAATAGTAACATTTGCATCTCCATAAGAGATCTCAGTCGTCGTTCTATCATAACCGATATGCACAATATTTGCCTGTTCTCTATCAAATATATCTGTAAGTTGTTTTAGACTTCCTGGTTTATCTATAAGAGTTACAATCATCTTTAGTTTTCTATTAGATTTAACAAGCCCTTTTTCAATAATAACGGATAACATTGTAACATCGATATTTCCACCACTAACAATAATAGCGATATTTTCTAACCCTGAAAGGTCTATCTTATTGTGAAGAACTCCTGCTACTCCAACAGCTCCTGCACCTTCCGATACAACTTTCTGCTTCTCTAATAGGTATAGAATAGCACTTGCTATCTCTTCATCATCAACAGATACGACCTCATCAACATACTTCTTCATATACTCAAGAGATACAGGACTACCATCACGAACAGCTATTCCATCAGCAATTGTCTTAACAGGTTTAGATACTATCTCTCCAGTTAAGAAGCTCTCCTTTAGTGCTGGAGCTCCAGAAGCACCAACCCCAATAACCTTAATATTAGGATTTATACTTTTTATTGCCGTAGCTACACCACTAATTAGACCTCCTCCACCAATAGGAACAATAATAGCATCAAGATGAGGTATCTTCTCTAAAACCTCAAGGGCTACTGTTCCCTGTCCAGCGATAACATCACTATCTTCAAATGGATGAACAAAAATATTCCCTCTATCTTTAGCATATTTTAGAGCATACTTATAGGCATCATCATAGAAAAGCCCCTCTAAAATAACTTCAGCCCCGTAAGATCTAACACCATTTATCTTTGTAAGAGGTGTGTTTTCAGGCATCACAATTGTTGCAGGTATTCCAAAATATTGAGCAGAAAGTGCTACTCCTTGAGCGTGATTTCCTGCACTTGCTGCTACAACACCTCGACTTCTCTCCTCTTCTGTTAAGTTAGATATACGATTAAATGCACCTCTAACTTTAAAAGAGCCAGTAATCTGTAAATTATCTTTTTTTAAAAAGATCTCTTTTCCTGTAAGTTTAGAGAGAAGAGGACTTCTACTTAGAGGAGTCTCCAGTAGTCTGCCCTTTTTAAGGTTCTCTCTTGCTCTCTTAATCTCCTCTAAGTTAATCAAGAAGTTACCTTTTAAATAAGAGTTCTATGCTCTACCATAGAACATTGATTTTGAACTACTCTCATACCGTTAGCAGTAGCTTTCTCTCCAGCTTCATTATTAACAATACCGATCTGAGTCCAGATAACATCAACATCACCTCTCTCGATAGCTTTATCTACAATCGGTGCAACTGCTGCTGGCTTTCTAAATACATTAACCATATCAACTTTTTCAGAAATATCTGTTAAAGCTCGATAAACTTTCTCTCCAAGAATAGTATCCTCTTTTGGATATACAGGATAGATTTTATAACCTGCCTCTTGAAGATATTTTGCAACTCTATGACTATCTTTTTCAGGATTTGGAGATAAACCCATAACAGCAATACTCTTTACAGACTTAAGAATATCTTTGATCTCACTCTTATTACTATTTACAGTTGGTACTTCACACTCCATAAATTAATTCCTTTTATACTATTAATTTTGTATGATGTTTTTAATTTCATATGATAATAAAACAAAACTTAGAGAGAGTGGAATTTTTTATAGAAGTTCATAACAGTTGCAACTGGACAGAAAAATCAACTTATTTCCCTATAATTTAAAATTATAAAGGATAGAGAAGAGTTCATAATGATCTACAAAAGATAGATTTTCATCCAGATATAGAGAGTATAAAAGTTGCTATTCAAAAGAGCTTTTTTAGTCAAAAAGAGTAGACCAAATCTCTTGTTAATAGTCTTGAATTTACTTCTACTATAATTCTGTTATAAGAAAATAAGGAGAGATTTTGACAAAACCTCTATTGATTGAGATCGGTTTAGAGGAGTTACCTGCCGATCCACTCTTAAAAGAGTTACCGAATATTGAGAAGAAGTGGAAAAAAATTTTAGATGAGTATAGCTTTAGTTCAGAGTTTAACTTTTTCTACACTCCACGACGATTTGTGCTTTGGCATAGAGAGTTTAGTGAGAAGCAACCAGATCGTAAAGTTGAGCAGTTTGGAGCTCCAGTAGCGATAGCTTTCAAAGATGGTCAGCCTACAAAAGCTTGTGAGGGTTTTGCTCGTAAGTGTGGTGTCTCTGTTGATGAGTTAGGAAGATCTGAAAAAGGTGGTAAAGAGGTTCTCTATTACAGCTTTACAGAAGAGGGAAAAGAGCTAAAAACTCTACTCGGTGAGATGGTTGAGAAGTGGCTAAAGTCGTTACATTTTGGAAAGTCTATGAAATGGGGAACAGGTGAGTTTGAGTTTATTCGACCGATTCACTCAATTGTGACGATGTTTGGAACTGAAAATCTACCTATCAATATCTACGGTGTAAAGAGTGAACCTAAAACTTTTGGTCACCGAAACAGTGAAAATCCTGAAATCTGGCTAACTCATACAGGAGATTACTTCTGTAATCTTCCGAAGCAGGGAGTTATGGTTAAGCAGAGTGAACGAGAACTTACAATTCGTCATCAGTTCCAGAAGCTTGAGGCTAAACACGGAATCAAGATCGAGATTGATGAGGGTCTACTTTCTGAAGTTATGGCTATCACTCAAGAGCCTACTTCACTTCTTGGAAACTTCGGTAGTGAATTTCTTGAACTTCCCGATGAGGTGATCGTTACATCGATGAGAGAACATCAGAGATATTTTCCTGTCTATCGTGATGGAAAATTGACAAACAGTTTTATAGTTGTAAGCAACTCACTTACTGACGATTTTTCGCTTGTTGTCGCTGGAAATGAGAAAGTTCTACGAGCAAGACTATCAGATGCACTATTCTTCTATCGAAACGATCTGAAAAACGGTTTACGACCTGATGGACTTGAAAAGCTCTTATTTGTTGATGGACTCGGTTTCTACTCTGATAAAGTTAGTCGTGAAGAGAAGATCGCTACTGAGTTGGCAAAACTCTACAACATCTCTGAAAAGGAAGATTTAAAGAGAGCTGTAAATCTATCTAAAAATGATCTTATGAGTGAGATGGTTTTTGAGTTTACAGAGCTTCAAGGGTTAATGGGTTCATACTATGCTGAAAAGCTTGGTGAGAAGCAGAACATAGCTGATGCTATTCGTGAACAGTACTCTCCAAACGGTGAAAGCGATAACCCTCCATCAACTCCATTTAGTGCAGTTGTTGCAATGAGCTATAAAATCGATCTTCTGTTTGGTCTATTTTCTATTGGACACATTCCAACAGGTAGCCGAGATCCATTCGGTCTTCGTCGTGCTGTTGTTGGTCTACTACGAACAGCTTTACAGCACAACCTAAAGTTTGACCTCATCGAAATCTATAATCTTGTAAAAGATAACTATAAGGAGTTCGATTTAGAGAAACTAAAAGTGTTCTACTTTGAGAGAGTTTCACACTTCTATAAGGTGAATCCATCAATTGTAAAATCGGTTCTATCGGTTGAAACTGAGATTCTTGAAATTGATCAGAAGATTAAAACTGTTGATGAGGTAACAAGTCAGCCAGATTTTGAGGAGAAGCTTTCAACATTTAAGAGAGTTGCAAATATCCTAAAAGATGGAATGGTAGAAGCTGAAATCGATAGTTCACTACTAATTGAAGAGGCTGAAAAAGAGCTATTTAAAGCTTTAACTTCTGCGAAAGAAGAGAGTTATCAGAACCATAGTGAAAAACTAAATAGCCTATTTGGTCTAAAACCTGCTCTTGATAGCTTTTTTGATGGGGTTATGGTTAATGCTGAAGATGAGAAAGTTAAAACAAATCGAAAAGCTCTTTTAAGTGCGATTTATAGAGAGTTCCTGTCGATTGCTGATATTAAGGAGATCTCTATAAGATGAAAATGGTTGTAGATATTCTTGTAATTGGTGGAATGATTGGGCTTATTGTTATGATTGTTTCAGGTTACCATCGGAAAAAGATTGAACAGATGAAAGAGAGAGAAGAGAGAGAGAATAAGAGAGGGTAATCCCCTCTTTTAACAACTTAAAAAGATATGTTTAAGAGCTAAAAATTTAGCAATTTCTCAATAACCCTAACTTGCTATAATTCGTAGAAAAAGAGAGAACTATTGAGAAGTCATCTATCTACTGAAGTTGTAAATTTAGAGGTCGGTTCATCTGTAACACTTGCTGGTTGGGTTAATAACCATAGAGACCACGGTGGAATTATGTTTATCGACTTAAGAGATAAGAAAGGGTTGATTCAGCTTGTAATCGATCCTGAACATAGTGAACAGGCACACTCTCTTGCTGATCAGATTCGTGATGAGTTTGTAATTATTGCTGAGGGAACTGTTAGAAATAGAGGTGAAGGGCTTGTAAATCCTAAACTTGAGACAGGTTCTATCGAGATTGTTGTTGATAAACTAACTATTGAAAACCGTAGTAAACCACTACCATTTACACTTGGTGACGACAATGTAAATGAGGAGATTAGACTTAAATATCGATATTTAGAGCTAAGAAACAAGGAAGCTTTTGAGACTTTTAAACTTCGAAGTAAAGTTGCCGTAGCGAGTAGAAACACTCTTGATCGTCTCGGTTTCCTTGAAGTTGAGACTCCAGTTTTAACAAAATCTACTCCAGAAGGTGCAAGAGACTACCTTGTTCCGAGTCGTGTTCACGGTGGTGAGTTCTATGCACTTCCACAATCACCTCAATTATTTAAACAATTATTAATGGTATCTGGATTTGACAAATACTTCCAAATTGCAAAATGTTTTAG
>Ga0193956_1000550_pt1 | contig 16964 bp, 12 predicted proteins | sample BB_7_MG_FD_140358 | JGI IMG/M metagenome (GOLD analysis project Ga0193956, IMG submission 140358) | Microbial mat bacterial communities from the Broadkill River, Lewes, Delaware, United States - BB_7_MG | ecosystem: Environmental > Aquatic > Freshwater > River > Microbial mats | place: USA...
CGAGAGGAAGCACTTAGCTATCTTCACCAAAGAGGTATATATGAGAGTAGTGTAGAGAAATTTGGGATCGGTTATGCACCTGATTCACAATCGAGCATAAACTACATAACATCTCAAATGTTTACACTAAAAGAAGCTGTAGATACAGGTGTTGTTGGATTTGACAGTGGACGTTATTTTGCACGATTTATTGAGAGGATCACGTTTCCTATCCACTCAGCAAATGGTTCCCTTGTTGGTTTTGGTGGTCGTACGATCTCTGGTCATCAGGCAAAGTATGTAAACTCTCCAGAGACATCTTTTTTTAACAAGTCACGTCTGTTATATGCATATAATCACGCTAAACAAACTCTGCATAAAACAAAAGAGATCATAATAACAGAGGGTTATTTAGATGTGATCATGCTTCATCAAGCTGGATTTTCAAATGCTGTAGCAACTCTTGGAACAGCTCTTACACCAGAACATCTTCCACTTTTGAGAAAAGGCGAACCAAAAGTTGTAATGGCATACGATGGTGACAAAGCAGGTCGTGCAGCTGCACTAAAAGCTTCCAAACTTCTTAGTGCGAGTGGATTCTCCGGGGGAGTTGTGATCTTTGATGGTGGACTTGATCCAGCAGACATGGTAAAAGAGGGACGAATAGAAGATCTCGCTTCGATGTTTCGTTCACCAAAGCCTTTTATAGAATTTGTTTTGGATGAATTGATGAGTTTATATGATTTTAATAATCCAAAAGAAAGGGAGAGTTGTTTAAGTGAAGGAACTGCTTACCTAAAAACACTTTCTCCTTTACTTCAAGAACAGTATAAATCTTATTTAGCATCAAGGTTAGGTGTAAGTCCATCATTTATTAGATTAGCTAACACTAACCAAACAAATAACACAAAGGTTATAAATAACTCAAAACATAGAGATATGTGGGAGTTAAGCCTGATCAAAACACTTTTAGAAAAACCCCATATGCTAACACAGGTTTTAGATGTGTTAGAATCAAGTTTGTTACAGTTTCATCAGTATGAGTTTTCACAACTTTTATCTAACAACACAGATGATCCTGCACTTATGTCTATATCTGTTGATGAGAGTATAAAAGCTATAGAAAATGAAGAGGAACTACAAAACGAACTAAATACATTTTTATCAAAACACTATAACCGTGAGCTTAAAAAGATAAATATGCGTCAAGATATCCCTTTTGAAAAAAAAGCTTTTGAGATAAGACGGCTTCGAGGGATTATCTCAAAGCTAAAATAGCTCATTAGAAATTATATGTAAAGTTTAAAGAGCTGTATCCTCTGTATTCTCTATATAAATCTCTTTGCTCATAGTCTTCAGTGTAGTAGTTGTGAAAAAAGTCTATTTTGTACTGTTTATATCTGTATGTTAGTCCCGCCATAATATATGCAGTAAAAAACTTTTTATTGGTTGAATGCGAGTCTTTAAATGTGTTCCCATCTAAAAATATATCTCTTGCAATCAGGTTTATACCAGCAGATAAGTTTAAAAAAAAACTTGTATCTGATTTAGTATTTCTACTACTTTTTGGCTTAGATGGTACAGAGGCATAGTTAGCCTCATTCATAGAGTTCACACCGAAATCATTAATTATATTATAACCGATCCTATACAAAGCTCCACCACTTGCTTTTATAGATTTATTTCCTAAGTTAACACCATAGTAAGATATAAGATCGTTTTCATACCCATAAAAATTTTTATAGTTGAAACGATCTTTATGTAAATAGTTTAGTTGAAATATATACTCATCTTTAAGTTGATATTTCCATCCACATACTTTTTTTGTACCAATAAAATTATGGATAACTCTTTGAAGAGCATCCATGTCAGTCGCTTGACCAATCATACCTAATTCTAGAGTTAAAGAATCCAACGTATTTTTTGAAGCCTGATGAAGTCCTAATTCTATAAACGAATATCCTGCATAAGGCCTGTCATTTTTAACAAGATATATTTTTTCAATATTTGAAGGTGTGTACATCTGGTTTGAATATGCAAGTGATATATAATTACTTGTTTGTTCGTAAGCTGTAAAAGGTATATTAAACAGACTATCCTTAGTATCACCCCTAAAATATAAAAGTGAAAGTCTACCTCCATGAGTATAACTAAAGTCTGTTTTAACAGTTGCATCATTTTCAAACATGATACTAAATGACTCAAGCTCAAAAGTATCTTCTGATGCTTTTATAGATATAAGCACGAAAAATAGAACTAGTAAAATTTTCATTTAAAATTCTACCTTTATCATCACTCCATAACTTTGAGTATTATGTGGAGATGGTCTTGTCACTATATTGTAAATATTTTTATGCGAAAGCATATTTAAACCTTGATATGTTTGAAATCTTAAAGTTGCAGAAGCCCCAGAATCTAAGCTATCTTTTAATCTGCCTAAAGGATTCAAAAAAGCATAACATATGTTTCCTAATGTTTTTGAACCAAAGACTAATCCACCATTTTTATCAAGCTTTTTTTCCAAATAGTACATCCCCTCACCCATAAGCGAACCAATAACTGGGGTTGAGATGAGATCTTGAATAGATGGTATTTCAGCGATAGATTCATATCCATACTCCCAAATAAATGTGGATACAAAAACTGAATACATAAATGACCCAAATGGTCCATAACCATCATTCCTAGCTAATACATAATATGCAGCACCAGATACAGGATGTCCAACATAGTTAATTAAAAATTCATCCTCATCTACCACTGGACCAGCTTTTACATTCTCAAGCCATTTTTTATCTATATTTGATAGATCCTTTTGTTCATCTGTCCATTTACTTACAGACTCTGGTGCTACATATAAAAGGGCTATTATGGATATCATACCTATTTGCATATAAACAGAATCTTCTATAAGCTTTTTATCTTTCGCTTCAAGTAAGTCATTTACATTTATGTCTCTAACTATGTAATCTTTATACATGTTTACATCTAAAGATTTATATCTCTTATTTAGGAGTTGATGGACTTGATACTCATGAATTTGTTCCTGCATTGGTTTTTCATATGAGTCATTTAGTGAAAAATCATTATATGCATAGACAGTTAAACTGAAGCTTAGAAAAAAGAAAATAGTTTTAATAATAGGGCTCTTTGCGAATTTTTTTAGATTTTATCTTAGATTTTATTAAAGTTTAATTTTATAATAGAAAAGAATTTTCAATTACAATAACTATCTGTTGGACTTATTCCATAAGCAATACTACCATCGCTAAAAGTTACATCAGCAGTTCCACCATCATTAAACTTAAATAAAGTTCCATTTACATTTAATATACCACCTGAAAAACCACCGTTATCAAATTTAGTCAATTTATCTGTTGTTTCTAATTGATATATTCCACTAGTACATGAGTTAGATGTATCAATATATGAAAAAACTCCATCTATTTCATATTTACCTATCTTGTTATACTCTTTTTTATATACTTGCGAATAACTTTTATACTTTAAATTAATTTCTCTATCAGGATCTATTGAAACTACAGATATATCTCCACTAATACTGGTTTTTATAAAGGTCTCATTTGTATTTTCATCATATGAAGTTTCACCACCTATTTCAATATTTAAAATATTTGTAAGATTATAATTAGATATAGAGAAATTTGATAAGATATAATTGTATCTATTTTCTCCATATGGGTTAATATAATTTTCATGAGAAAGATTTTGCTCTTTACAATTTCCATAAGTTACATTTTCATAATATGAACTAATATTTGAATCATTACAAATATCTAAAATTGTTACCGGCTTTATACTTTTAACTGTAAAATCATTAATATTAAATATAGTCTTAATTGTAGCCATTGTATTGGCTGCTGATTGTTGTGTGTTGATTTCAATAATCTCTCCATTCAAATCTGCAGTGCAGTCATCCTGCTCACTACAACCTAAAAAAAATATATTTATCAACATTATTATTGTTATATAAAAAGTTTTTAACATTTTTTATTAGAACTCGCTTATATAATTTTTCACATTTTATCTCATATTGCATTAAAGTTTAATTTTAAACCTTAGAGATAATTTTTTATGATAAAATTCTAAATATTTAAATTAGATTTATATTAGGATATAGATGAAAGCAATAGCACTTTTTTCAGGTGGGTTAGACTCTACTTTAGCAATGAAACTTATTATTGATCAAGGTATCGATGTTATCGCTTTAAATGTTTCAACTGGTTTTGGAAGTACAAAAGATAGAAAAGAACATATGCAAAGTATGTGTGATCAGGTTGGTGCAACATTAAAAATAATAAATATTGAAAATGAATATTTACAAGATGTTCTTTTTTCACCAAAACATGGTTATGGAAAAAATTTTAACCCATGTATAGACTGCCATGCAAAAATGTTTGCAGTTGCAAAAAAAGTTATGGAAGATGAGGGAGCTAGCTTTTTGATCAGTGGAGAAGTAATGGGTCAAAGACCTATGAGTCAAAATAAAGATGCACTTCAAACTGTATTAGAAGATGGGGATGTAGAAGGTTTACTTTTAAGACCAATGAGTGCTAAAAGACTAAAACCTACAATACCTGAAGAAAAAGGCTGGGTAGATAGAGATAAACTAGAAGATATTGTCGGTCGTAGCCGTGATCGACAAATGGAGCTAGTCAAAGAGATTGGACTTGAAAACTTTGAGTCCCCAGGTGGAGGATGTCTTTTAACAGATGAAAACTTTGGTAAAAAGATGTTTGATTTTGTGAAGTATGAGAAAAATTTTGAAGTAAAAGATATCACAGTTATGAAATATGGTCGCCATCTAAGACTTCCAGATGGAGCAAAACTTGTAGTTGGAAGAAATCAAGATGAGAACACATACCTTCAAGATATAAAAAATGATAGATATTACCATGTAAAAACTATAGGAATCCCAGGTCCTCACGGACTTTTAAGTAAAAATTCAACACAAAATGACAAAGAACTAGCAGCTAGCGTTATGCTTACTTATACAAAAGCAAAACCAGAGGAGATCTTTTTTATATCTTATGATGGAAATGAAGTTAAAGCATCTTCATTAGGCTCTAGAGATCAAGCAAATAAATATAATATTTTGTAAACAATCCCTAAAATCTATATCCTACACCTAATGATATGTTACCTGTACTTGAAAACTCTATCTTATAGTTTTCATTTTCAGTCAAATCTGTAACATTTATAGAGTGATCAGCCATTAAAAACTGGTATGCGCAAAATAACTTTATAGTATTAAAAAAATTATAACTTGTGCCTAATTGTGCACCATATAGTAAAGCTGTACTAGCAGAAGAGTTAAATGGTTCACCAACTTTTAAAGATGAATATCCAAGTAATATACCTGTATATATATCTAATTTACCTACAACATTATAATTATAATTTATAGATGAATAATAATTATTCATAGTTATATCATCTGTAGATGTATCAAGATATCCTATACTAGCATAAAGATAATCTTCTAAATAATAACCACCATCTAATGAATAACTAAGTCCACTATTTTCAAGTTGACTAGCTTCATCACTATTAGTTGAACCACTTGTACTTGCATTACCAGCCGCTAAACTTATATAAAAGTTTTTTTTATTTTTATTTTTTTGTGTTGAGTTAGAGCTTGGGTCTATTGCGTCTTTAGAATTGCTCCCTGAGACAGTAACTATTTTTGCATATGGAAATCTAGTTTTAATGTTTTTTAGTACCATTTTAGACTTATCTTTATCAAAAAATTTATCTGAATAAACGTAGTATCCTGTTGAAATTTTTTGTACAAACATTTTAACTCTAAGTGCATCAAGTTTTTGTTTTATACTTTTTAAAGCTGACTTTTTTGTAGTCTTAGTGATTAAAATTCTATCAAAAGAGTTTTCAGCCCAAATTGTCCCAATCAATAAAGCTAGTATAACAATTAGTTTCATCTATTATTTCCTTATTTATAATTCAGAGTATCTAAATACTTTTGTTGAAACTACTTCACTATCGCTAGTAGAACTAAGCTGGTATCTATAACAACTATATACTCCATCTTCATCTTTTGGAGTCATGACATATATAGTCTTATCACTATTTTCTAACCAAGCTTTATCATAACCAAATGAATAATTTTCTTCTATTTTTGTACTCTTATTACCACTAGTAGCATTTTCCAGATCTGGATAAAATATAGTTACTTCATACTTTTCTACCCCTTCTTCATAAACACCTAATGCTCTTAATGAAATACCATTATCTAAATCACTAGAAGTATCTGGCTCTACTCCTGGCCATGGATAATTAAAGTTTGACAACTTATTATATCCATCACTTATACACCCATTTTCATCATTAATAGCATTTACAGTACTGAATGTAGTTCTTGTGATTGAATCATTTGTTATATCTATATCAATTACTTCAAATATTGTTGTGCTATCTGAGTTACTAAGCATAACATAAGCTTTTTGCATCTCTGTGTCTATTGCCTTTTGAAGTCTATTTAGGTTTTCTATGTTTAAAGATGTATCACTAGATAAAGAATCAATAGTACTTTTTAACTCTGTAGCTTGAGCAATTAAAAACTCTTTTTGGTTGTCTGGTATTCCTTCTAACAAACAAAAAGGATCATTTGGGTTTGGTTCACTACAAGAGTGCATTAGTTCAAAATCCAATAAAACATCTTCTAGATCCATACCTCTTTTTATAAGCTCTATTTTTATATTTTTTTCTAATGTTTTTTCTTCCTCTTCATTTAATTCACCCATATTATTCATAAGTATATATTTTAGTAAAAGTTTGACATGTTGCAAATTTTGAGATATTGCAAAAAGTTCTATGTCATTCATTGGGTTTTCTTCTACTTTTGATGATGTTGTTTCAAATATATTAGCAATTTTATATTTTGCATCAACCAAATCAGATGAACTATTTCCTTCGCTATATTCGTACCATATAGCAACTAAGTCTGTAATTGGAGAAATTACATAAACTGTATCAGAATCAAGTATTGACGTGTTTAAAATAGTTCGAAAAACCTCTGTGAAATCTCTTTCAGTTGATGTATCTATTCCACTTGTAGCATACATAGAAATAAACGAATTCTCAACTATTGTAGGGTTATTAAAAACAAAAATACCATCAGAATTTGTAGTGCTTGATGATTCATAGCTTGATTTAAAACCATCATTATCTAAATCTATCCAAACATTTGATCCACTTATATAACCGTCTACAACAATCCCACTTATTTTATCCGTTTGAGTCATGTCAGTATAGTTTGAATCATAAATATAGTTTGAATCATCACAACCATTAAAAAAGAGTGTAAATAGAACAATTGCAAAAATTTTAATAATATTTACCAATTTAACTCCCTTAAATAGCTTTCTTAAAAGTATATATTTTATCACAAAAGCATAAAACATTCCATTTTTTATTAAAGAAATAAAAAAAATTGCCGATATTATATTTATGAGAATATTATTTTTAACAATTATACCCCTTATAATGCTTAATGCAGCTGATGTTTATGTTAAAATTGGTGTCACTAAAACTAAAAATGGTCTTAGTTATGCTTACTCAAAATTAAATAATATGGGTATGAATTTTTTTTATAAAACAAAAACTTTTAATGATAAAAATGTATACACTGTCTATTCTGGACCTTACAATACAAATAAAGAACAGGTTATAGCTTTAAAAAATTCAAGATATTTTTTTAAAGGTGCAAAATTAGTTAGACTCTCAAAAATAGACAACAAAACTCCTGAAAATATTAATCAAAAAGAAAAAATATCTACCAAAAATAGAACCAAGTACTCATTATCTCTAGCATTAGGTTATGCAAGCGCTCCATCAACACACACTATTATTGACGGTTCTGTTGATATATCTGAGCCAAAAAGTGATGCTTTTAGCCTTCTTTTAAATGGTGTTTATGATATATCAGAAACTTTTATAGTATCTGCCAATTATATGAGGTTTGACTCAAGTGATCTAGTATTTGATAATATCTATGCTTCACTTGGTTATAAATTTAAAAAATTTGGTAATTTTTCACCACACTTTGGGCTACTACTTGGTTTAAGTGCTTTAAAGTGGGATACTAGTCCACTAGAACAAGCCAGTCCTAATTCAAATAATGATAGTGAAACGTATATATATGGTTCAGAAATAGGACTTACATATAATGGGTATGAACATTTCTCTCCTTTCATTCACTACCATTGTATGTTTATGGGACATGTTACAAATCTTAAACAAGATACTACAAACACTTCAAAACTAGAACACAAAACTCTCCATACAATTCTTTTTGGCGTAGCGTATAACTTTTAGATTAAAAGTTGGAACAGCTATTGCTTTTGTCATATCGATGCTGTAATGTTTACTGCAAATATATTAAAAATGTTGGCTGATAATTAAAGTATTTTTTTATACAGTCGATATGAATATAGTTCCTAAAAAGGGCTGTATTCAAATTTAAAGGATGAAATATGAAGAAAGTTGCTTTAATATTGGCTGGATTACTAGTCATAATGTTAGCAGGTTGTGGTGAGGGCTCTTCGTCTTCAGGTACACAAGTAGTAGATAATGGTACAGGTTCAACAGGTGGTTCAGTTGATACTAATGATAACACTCAAGTTGAAACTAATGTTGTTGCTACAGTACCTGTAAGTCGTACACCTTACAACTTATCTGAAAATATTGGTACACCTCCAGGTTTACCAGAAAACTAGAGTGGTATAAAAAAGGTTTGATGATGTATAGAATGTTAATTTTAGTTTTTATCTTTGTGCTTTTTACTGGTTGTGGTGTTTCTACATCATCTTCTAGTTCTCAAGATAATGATTCAAATAGTACAAACTATCCAACAACAAGTGATGATAATATTGGTAGTGATATTATTTACTTAGTGGACTCAAACCAGATAAATGATGGTACTGATATTGGTGATGGTATAGTATATATAGACCCCAATCCAATTGGTGATGGTTGTAACTGTGAAGATGATAATCAAACAGATGGCGGTCAAACAGATGGCGGTCAAACAGATGGCGGTCAAACATCTAGTGGTAATAGTATCTTCGATAAAGTTAATGCTATAGAGGATCCTAAAGCTTGTTACCTAGGTGACTACAATGATGGTGAAACAAATAACATTTTAAAAGATGATAATAAAGATTATATCTACAAGACTGATTCAGAAGATGGTATCTCTGTTCAATCAAGATATACATCTTTTGGTGCAGCGGAAAATAGTGAAGTGGTTGTTTTTTACTACGATCTTAAACCTAGTAGAACAATGCAAATGAAGACAGTTACATATGATTCTTTCAGCGTTTCTATAGATACTGCATGGGCACAAAACGATGAGAAAGTGTTTTACATAAGAACACCAAAAAATGATGATGGTCTATATGGTTGCTACCATTTAGATGTAAGTACAATAGCTGTAGATGGTAATGTTGCAATTACTAAAGTTTACAGACTAGATAGATAAAAGGATAAAAGATGATGAAATTAAAAAAGAGTTTATTGAGTGTTGCAGCAGCAACTGCAATAGCAGCTACATCATTAGCTGCTGGCTATGTACCACTCACAACAACAACTGCAGATAACACTTGGGTATCATTTGGTGTATCAGGCTTAAAATCAGCAAGTGGTGGTCTGATTACAACAACTGAAGCAGGACAATTTAACATTCCAAATTTGGAAGATTATGTCTTAATAGATGATACTAAAAACAGTTTAGCTGCTTATGGTATTGTAGCTAATGATGTTGATGGCAATGAACAAAATATGGTTAAACTATACAACATTGATGAGTCTAAGGTTGAAATACGTATAAAACCTGTTAACCCAAATACAAATCAACCATTAATATATGTAGAAACAGATCCTCTTCATACTATGTTTGTTTCTAATGGTTCAGATATTATGTTTTATGTAACTTATAAGGATTCTTTAGAGGGTTACACTATGCAGTATAAAATAGGTACTGATGAAGATGCTAAAGTTTATCAAGTTACATTAGACTCTGATCACGTTTTCATGGATCCTGCTGTTGGTGTTTTAGTTCCAGCATCTTCTAGTGGTGGTAGTGAAGACACTGGTTCTTTAGCATATTTTGAAGCTGATACTGATAACGACATATACTCTATTGTAGACTATAATTTATCGAACAATCCTGCTTACTTTGAATCATGGGATGCTGAAACTCATTCAGATCCATTGACTACTGAACAGATTAGATTTTATACTTACGATGCTGAAAACCAAGACTGGTTAATTTACGATTCTGGTAATACAGAGTCTAATGATTTTAGAAGAATTTATAAAGGTAAAGCTTACTGGGGTAAACTTGATACAAATGCAACTGAAAATACAAGAAACAATGATATTGGTTCACTTGCAGGAGTTGTACTTGGTGCACCTGATACTCAAGGAAACTTTTACGCAGATGCAGGTCTAACTGATGGATGGAACTTTATATCTTTCCCTGAAGACGGTAGACTAAGAGAAGTTTCAACAGGTATGATAATTACTTTGGTTGCAGCTACTGATAACATAGAAATAACTGATTCTTCTGGTTTAAATACTGCTACTATATCAATAGATGGTAGTGATGTTTCTGCTGCTGCTAAAGCTATTAATGCTGGGATCACACTTAATAAAGCAAATGGTACTTTACCGGCAAGTTTTGATCTAAAAGCTTTCCCATCAACGCCTGGAACTGATTTAGTATTGATTTCAAATAAAAGATTTTCTATAGCAGATCCAAATAATACTGTTTTAGGAGCAGTTACAACCTTAGCTGGTACTACAAATCTACTAGTTCCAAATACAGGTACTTACAATGCTACTACTAATGTATGGTTTGATGCAGCTGACGCAGGTGAAATAGCTGATATAGGCTCAACTGCAAATGGTGTAATGTCTACTTATGGTGAATATGCTATGGCTGTTGAAGTACCTGCTGTTGTTGGTTCTTCTACTTTAGGTTTAACACCTAGTACATTTAGTTTTCAGGTGAGAAAACTTGCTGATAATACTGATGAAACTATTGACACACTTGGTGATGATTCAAATATTTCTCAAGTTGCTACTAACATTAGTGGTGGTAGTGCAGTAATAACAAATGCTGTACCTTTAAGTATAAATATGGACAATAATGCTTCATATATTCTATTAGCTGGTACAGAAGAGTTTGCTATTAGAGATCATACATTCACTCGTGTTTTTGATACAGTTGATAGTGATGGTGAGACTTCTATAATTCAATATGTTGATAGTGATGGTACTACTCAAGCTGCAAATGCAATAGATGCTAATGGTACAACAGCTTCTGCCACGTTAGTAGCAGCAGAAATCAATACTAATCTTACAAATGTAGATGCTGCAGCATTAGGTACAAAAGTTATTCTAGTAAATACACAAGAAGATGAATCAAACTATCATATTATAGAATCAAATGATATATTAAAACCTTCTACATCAAGTGATGACAGAGCTAATGGTGCTTTTGGTTCTGCTATTAAGCTTTCAACTCTTGCAACTAAAAAAACTTATAATGTTATATCACTAGACCTGAATGATACTTCAACATTTACAGATGCTGATCACAATGTAACATTTACATTTAATACTATTTATGGTACTAGTATTATGACTAACACGCAAACATCTGATATGAATTATTCAACAGGCTCAGGTAATGAAGGTGCCTTTAATACTTATATGAATGGGCTCCTAACTACTGCTTTTAGTGATCTAGAAATTACTGCTACATCTGAAGTAAACGGTACTGATATAAACTCTTCAGTTTTCACAATTACTAGTCCAGATATAACATCTATATCACTAACATTTAGTAGTGGTGAAGCAAATATACCAGAAACAAATGCAAGTGAAGGGTATTTATTTAGTGGTGATATAAGCAATCCTGATACAATTTCTGGTGATATATCTACTGATATTGAGTATAACTATGTAAGTGTACCAAATTATCCACTTAGCGGACCTATGTATACAATGAGAGAAGCAGGCTTTACTTTAGAAGCTTTAGTTGGTGGTTATACTAACATTTCAACTGGTAAAATCGGATGGGATAGCCTAGACCTTACTGTGAATCCTTATAACTGGTATACAGACAATAACTTTGATCTCTTTGATACATATGTAGATGCTGCTTATTGGGCGAAACTTTCTACAACACCTAGTAACGATACTTTTGCAATAAATGCTGATTCTATAAGTTTTACTCCTGAGTATACTTACAGCTTCAATAAAGATGGAAGTACACTGAAAACTTTTAACAATGTAGATGCAACTTTAACTGTTACAGTTGATGGTATGCCAACATTTGCTGAAGGGGAACAAACTGATACAGTAATCGCACAGATAGGAGATTATCAATTTGAGTTAACAAATGATACTGACTATGGTAGTAGTTCTATTACTTATTCTGGTTCATTTAGTTCTCGCGACCTTACAGAAAATGGTATTGACTATAATGATGAGTTAAGTATTAAAATTATTGCTACAGATGGTTTAGGAAATAAAGACACAATAACAGCTGCTCAAACTATTGACTTTAAAAAACCTGAGACACCTGTTGTTAGCACTAATGGAGGAACTTCAGTAGCATTTGGTGGAACTGATGGAATTAAATTCTGGGTTTTCTCTAATAATCTTCCTAAAGAAGGAAGTTACGATTATTTAACTTCAAATAGTATTGAAATAAACTCTTTAGATACAGAGGGTACAATATCAGTAGCATGTACGGACAATAAAGCGATATTTAGCGATCCTGCAGATGGTCTTTCTGTTGTTGCAATGGATGATGGTGCTTATGAGATGGGACACTCTAGTTATGGTGACTATGGATACGGTAACTTATCTGATCCTGCTTCTATAGGATTTATGCCTATATTATCAAATAGAATACTAGTAACAGATGTTGGAGATGGTAGTTCAAATAACGGTACTACAGGTGGAACAGTTTATAGTGCAGATTGTAGTGAAGATACAGCTACTGACTTAACTGGATTAAATACTGGTATGGAAGTAACTCTGATAGATGATAATACTGGAAGTGTAAAAGTAGCATATGATAATATTGGGACATTCCCAACAAATCATAAAGTACCAACTACTATATATGTTAAAGTTAACAACGATATAGTAAGATTAGAATACTATATGACTGATTATACAGCTGATGATGCTGATAGAAGTGTATTTATAGAATCTACAGATGGTAAAGTTTATGGTCTACAACTATTTAATCAAGCTGACTTAGATGTAGCTGGTCAAGATGGTGAGACTGATACAAATCCAATAGATACTGATACATTAGATGCTAGTGGAGACAATGTATTAATACTTAAAGAGGATGTATCTCTTTAGGTAAATAACTATTAATGCAAGAGAAAGCTCTTGCATTAGTATTATTTATAAAATTTTTTATGTTAATATTTTATAAATAATACTAAGATAAGGATAATCCTTGAAATTTTCTTATATATTTTTAATTTTATTTTCTTCTATATATGCCTCCGATTGTAAACTGAATGTTTTAGGTTTTGAAAATAATTCAGATTATAAAAACATATCTTTAGAAAATATGCTAGTATGGAACCTTTCAAAAGATGGTTGGAATGTCTCAAATCTTATAAATAACAAAACTATTGACCAAATACCATGTAAAAGGTCATCTTATATCTTGATAAATGATAATAAAATCTTACAAAACTCACTTGCTAAAAAAAAGAGTACATTCAGTATAAAAAAAGGCTGGAATTATATCAGTAGTTATATTAATGGTGTTGACGTTATACAAACATTTAAAGACACAGATATTGAATTTGTATATATATACGAACCACGTACAAAAGCTTGGGCTGGATATTCTCCAGATAAAAAGATCAGAGATAAAATGTATAAAACTAGAATCTTACAGCTTAAAAGTATAGAACCTGATATGGGCTTTTATGTTTACGCAAAACAAAACCTCAGTTTAAAAATAAAAAGCATTCATATAAATAAGGCTTGTGAAAAGATCCTTCAAAATAAAAATCATTTATCTGTAATAGACAGTGGGACTAAAGAAACTTTTAGTTCTACTGATAACTCTGTATTTTTAAAAAGCAGATATTTCTCACATCATAAAAAAGGTATTTATAGTGATTCTAGAGTTATGCTTATATACCCAAAATTAGATATAAAAAAATCTGAAGAAAAAAAGTATGGCATAGCAGTTCCAAATATAAGACTAAAATATCCAAAAATATATGAAGAAAAAAATTTTTATGTATATCATTATAATGAAAAAAAATGTTATAAGGGTATTTTTCCATCAAACGTAATTCCTCCATACCCTGCACTCAAAGAGGCTAAGTAGTTTATAATGAAACTTTATTTAACATATATCTCATTTTTTTTAATTATATTATTAAATTCTGGATGTGGTAGTGATATTTCTTCCTCTGGATCACAAGATAATTCACCAGATCTTAATTTAAGTGATGATGATGTAATACAAATTTCACTAAGCGGTGTTGTTGTAGATGGATTAATATCTGGTGCTAAAGTGTGTTTAGACAATGATCCAATGGATGGAGAATGTAATATAAACGAGCCTATTGCAACGACTAATTCTAGTGGAGAGTTTGATCTAGGAACAGCTATAATTAGAGTTGGTAGTGGTATATCTTATGTAGCATATGGCGGTGTTGATAAAGCAACAGGAAAAAGTTTTGAATCAAAACTAAGAGTCCTCACACAGATTAATGAAGAGAACCAACTAGTATATGTTACCCCACTAACAGATCTTGTTGCAACATCTTTTTTTAAAGAAAATTCAAGTAGTGTTTCTGACTTAGATAAAGCTCAAAATAAAATTGCAGTAGCTTATGGTATACAAAAAGAGTTATTGTACAAAAATCCACTTGTATATGGTGGGGTATTTATAAAGTCTCAAGAGATTCAACAGGTAAAAAGTATTTTTGATACAGTCGCAAAAAAAACTATCGATACAGAGATGACATTTCCCGAAAAACTAGCTTTAGAAGAAAAAATAAAACAAGCTATACTAGATTCCATTTCATCAAATAATGGTTATTTTAAAGCTCAAAGTACTTTTGAATATTTAGAAGACAGTTTAGAATTAAGCTTTTTAAATAATGAAAAAGAGTTTGTTGAAAGACAACTTGTTAAAATAAGAGTTGACTTGGATAATTTTAACAACACCTTTGATACAACAGACCCAAGATTTGATAAATATCAAATAGCACTAGAAGAAAAAGCTCAAATAGCATATGATATGATTAATAGTGCTGATGAAAATGACACCTTAACTCCATTTAATTTAAATATAGATGTTTACAACGATAACCCAACAGACACAAATAACACTGAAGATCCAACAGATAATGGCAATACAGATAATTCAACAGAACTTGATGTATCTTTTAGTGGTACATTAGTTGATGGTTATATAAAAAATGCTGTTTTATGTATAGACAAAAATTTAAATGGCTCTTGTTTAGATGAGCAATACCTAGTAACTACAGATGATAATGGAGAGTATACTTTTAATAATGTAACATTAGATAAAGATTCTTCAATTCAAATAATAGCTACTGGTGGGACAGATACATTTAGTCAAAAAGTTAGAACTGGTTCATTAAATAGAGTTGTATCAACTAATGATTTATCAACTTCTAATAATTTAATTATCTCCCCTATTACTGACTTAATAAGTACTGACTTTATAAGAAATGGTGTAAGTATAACAGAATCAACACTTCAAATATCTTCAAAAATGGGTATATCTTCTGTAATACTATTAAGTGATACAACAGAACATCTAGATCTATTTTTAGACTCCTTATACATAGAACAAATCAAAAAAAGTACAGAGAGTCTTTTTAGTTCAAAAATTAATGTTAATAACCAATACTCATTAAAAGACAATATAAAAGCAGCATTATTATCTGGGATAAAACAAGGCTATGATACCACCTTACCTCAAAGAATTGTTAGTTCCTTAATGACATCTTATGAAACTTCTGTTTATACTGATGTTTACTATAAGCTATTTGATGAACTTGATACAATAATAAATCAATTAAAAAATAGTAGCGATATAAAAACATACACATTACCAATTGTTCAAAAAGTATTAGAAGATAAGATCTCAAAAGTCTCATACAGCAATATAAATACCGCTGATCTTAATATAACTATAGATACAATAATTGCAAGTGATTTTGATAGGACAGATGCAACTTATGATGAAAGTTCATGTAAACTAACTTCTTATACAAATACCCTAGTAGATTCAAACTATACGAGTGAACCACAAATTGATACAAATGGAAATGGAATAAGTTTAACATCAAATGGCCAAAATGTAACTATTTATTATCCTGATTTGGGTGTTAGTAAATCTTATTCAACCATAGGATATACAAAAGACCCTAGATATCAAATCCAACTAGATGAAGCTTGGATTAATCAGGATAAATCCATATATATTGAAACTATAAATGGAGATACAAATACATCTGAATGTTATAGAATAGATTTAGACTCTAGTACTTTAAGTGCTGAAAAAGTGTTTAGCTACTCCTACAATTAAACTTTTTAAAATTAGGGAATAACTTTTGCTTAAAGCTAGAATCTTAAAGTGTTGAAAGGTTATTAGTGTATATACATTTTTTAAAATCTTTTTTTATACTAATATCTGGCTTTATTATATTTACTGGCTGTAGTAATGATTCAGGTCAAAGCAATATAGGTTCAACTCAACAAAACTTAAGCGTATATGGAAAATTTATTGATGCCAAAGTTGAAGGATTGAGCTATAAATGTTCATCTGGTTCAAGCGGTTTAACTGATTCTAATGGTTTTTTTACATGTTATGAAGATAATTCAATAGTTTTTTCAATAGGAAATTATGA
>Ga0193956_1000551_pt1 | contig 16919 bp, 14 predicted proteins | sample BB_7_MG_FD_140358 | JGI IMG/M metagenome (GOLD analysis project Ga0193956, IMG submission 140358) | Microbial mat bacterial communities from the Broadkill River, Lewes, Delaware, United States - BB_7_MG | ecosystem: Environmental > Aquatic > Freshwater > River > Microbial mats | place: USA...
AACCCAATGGCGAACAAAACTTTTTTCTAAATAAGGCATCGCCTTAGCAAAATCTTTTTTCAAATACAACAGCGTACCAATTTGAGCATTAATCTGCCCTTTTACATAAAACTGCCATTTTGCGTATTTGAAGCCACCGTTAAGAGTCGCCAGTGCGCGCTCAGTACGGTTTGCCTGCATATCGTGTTGCGCACTTTGCACTAAAACCATGACTTGATTCATAGTACGACGCGAAAGGAGAAAATAGACTGCGGCAAACAAAACAACCGAAATCAAACCACAATACATAAGCTCTAACTTATAGACTAAGTTAAGCGGCACCGCCGCGAGAGTTGCAAAAACAAAAGCGCTCAAAAAATTTAACATCTATCATCAACCTTTCATGATTTCAAAATTCACTTTAACAACAAGTGCGAGAGTCTAGCAATCAGTGAACAAAAAGTCAAAGCCCTTCCCACCTTGGCTATGACTGTTTTCCATTACGAACAAGCAGGGTCAAAGTATCGCCTGGCTGCAAGACATGATTTTCGGACAAACCATTCCATTGCCTAATTTTTTGCGTTTGAACGGCAAATCGACGTCCAATACCCCATAGGGTATCACCAGAGCGAACCTTATAGATCACTTTCTGCTCAACACCTTGCGATACACGCCTACCACTTGGAGCCGACACCAGCAGTTTTTCCCCCGGTTGAATCACATTTGTCCAGCCGAGTCGATTCCAAACACGAATTTGTTTTTCGGTCACATCACACTTGCGAGCGATACTCCACAAGCTATCACCTGAGCGAACCGTGTAATGTTTACGCCGTGAGTGTTGATAATCATCGGCTAACTCTGTTAGCGGCAAAGAACTAAAATCGCGATGCAGCGGCAAGATCAAATCTTGACCAATTCGTAACGCACGAGGATTACTGATCTTATTCAAAGAAATAATATCGTCGACACGAATCCCGTAACGTTTCGCCAAGTGCTGTAAGGTATCACCCGATTTGATCTGATGGCGTTTATAACGCGCGCGCTCATCACTTGGTATGTTGGCATACTTTTCGGAAAAACCGACATGGTGACCAACTGGCAAACGCAACGAGTAATCAACAACTCCAGGAGGTGTACACCAGCGCTTTAACTCGGGGTTGAGCAGCTTAATGGTGGCATAGGGAACCTGAGTTAATTCAGCAACAAGTTCAAGGTCTGTCGCTTCAGAGACAACGACACGATCAAACGCCAGCGGCTGTTCATAATCAAGATCGCAGAAACCATATTTTTCAGGCTGCTTACTAATGAGTAGTGCGGCTAATAATTTAGGGACGTAATTTTTCGTTTCATCCTTTAAATAGTCTCCGGCTCGGCAAAGCTGCCAAAAGTCAGTGGTATGATATTTTCTTATTGCCCGAGAAATCTTACCCGGTCCAGCGTTGTACGAAGCAACGGCTAAATACCAATCTCCATCAAACCGCTTGTGCAGATCTTTCAAATAACGAGCCGCTGCCAGCGTAGCTTTTTCAACATCACGCCGTTCGTCGTACCACCAGTCATTATCGAGGCCATACATGGTACCTGTTGATTCAATAAACTGCCAATACCCGACAGCATTCGCCCAACTGTGAGCATTACTATTAAACCCCGACTCAACCATGGCGAGGGTCGCTAAGTCACGAGGCAAACCCTCCTTTGCAAAGATCTCACGCATCATGGGTAAATAACGCCCTGATCGCTCCATCCATCGAGTAAAAGTTCGCCGCCCGTTCTTGGTATAGTGCTTAACGAGATAACGAACTTGATCATTTTCAATAACAGGAAAATCAAACAGTGGCTCAGGCTGAACTTCAATACCACTCTCGTCGGGAGGAGTTAACGCTTCAGTCAGCAACTGCGTATCTTCATTAGTCTCTTCAACAGAATCTAAGGCTTGCTCAGGGAGAAATACACACTCAGACTGCGTTGTTAGTTCAATCGCAGTAAGAGCTTGATCAGTTTCATTCACGGATACTGTTTGCGGTTGAAACAGTGAAACACAACCGGACAAACTAATCACGGCTGGTATCAAACAACATAAAATGGCGCGTTTATTAAAAATCATGGTACGTCATCGCTCTCAAACCGCACCCCGTCAAGACCATCGACAAAGCCAGTTACATAGATTAATTAACTAAAAAAACACCGAGCAAGGCTATAGAAAAACAGCTCAACTGTCAACACTGCCCCCGTCTTCGTCAATCTCATTCATCGACAATTCTAGCAGATCATCCTCTTGCCAAAAACGTTGCTGTAGTTGGCTTAACAGCATGTCAAAACTGCGACGATCTTGCGCACAGACGCCAATAGCATCAAAACGACGGCACAACGCTTCACGCTCGTCTCGATCAACTAAATCAATTTTATTAAATACCAGTAAACGGGGGATATGACCTAAATCGAGATCAACCAAAATTTGCTCTACCGCTTTAATCTGATCTTCAAAGCGTGGATTGGAGAGATCCACAACATGCATCAGTAGATCAGCATCGGTAAGTTCTTCAAGAGTCGACTTAAATGCCCCCATCAAACTTGGTGGCAATTTGCGAATAAAACCGACAGTATCGGTAATTATAACCTCTCGCTCTAATGGGAAACGTAAACGGCGCGTGGAGGTATCCAGCGTGGCAAAGAGCAGATCCTCGGTAAACACGTCACTTCGGGTTAACGAATTAAGTAACGTCGACTTACCAGCATTGGTGTAACCAACAATTGAGATAATTGGCACTTCAGAGCGCACACGACGGTTACGCCGCTGTAGGCGACCACGCGACATCTGCTTTAACCGTTTTTCCAGACGACTAATACGTTCGCGAATACGACGACGATCAATCTCTAATTTTGTTTCACCGGGTCCACGGCCACCAATACCACCCATCAAACGTGAAAGAGCCGTCCCCTTACCCGACAAACGGGGAAGAATATACTTCAATTGCGCCAATTCTACTTGCACCTTGCCATCATGGGTATGCGCACGACGAGCAAAAATATCGAGAATCACCTGCGAACGATCGACAACTTTTAAATCCGTTAATGCTGCGATAGAGCGCACTTGAGTCGGGCTGAGATCTTGATCGAACACCAGCATGGTTGCCCGTTGCTGCAAGGCTCGAATCACCACCTCTTTAATCTTACCCTCGCCCATCAAATACTTCGGATTAAGTCGTTGTGGACGCTGGATCACCTGATCTAACACCAGCACATCTGCTGTTCGTGCAAGCTCGTTAAGTTCAGAGAGGGAATCCTCGATTTCACGCCGCCGAGACTGACTTACCGAAACAAGAATAGCTCTCTCGCGCGGATCAGCGAGATCGATCTGACCAACATCTAAACCTCGCTCTAATTCATGGTCTAGACTATGGAGAAATTGCTTCAGGTTAAGATCTAACTCACTAAGTGAGGGGGAAAAGAGCTGTTCAACTTGTTGGTTGTGCGGATTTTCAGGCAAGATATGAGCATAGTATACCGAAGCAGGAAAACCCATGGCATTAACGCCGACGGCCACCATCATATCAAGGCGAAGCAGTGCTAAATCGGTCAAGTCATCTTGTGATAACGCTTCATTCTTGAGATGGGTATGAATACAGCGTAAGCCACGCAAGCCACTACGGCCGAGAGCATAATCGCTTAAATCAGGCAACATGATCTCACGATCATCACCAACCATCACATATTTGATGTTTCCAGCACGATCAACAAGCAGACCGATTTGACGCCGTATTTCATGGGACAAGCCGCAGATGAAACGAGCCAACTCGCCAGACACCACTTCACTGGGATCAATTCGACGACGATAAATACGCTCCAGCGCGTTTAACTGTGCCGCTTTCAATCCAGATGTTTGCCCCAATACCTCCACTCAACCTCCTACGCAAAAAGGACCCATAAGGGCCCTTTTTGTTGATCTAATTATTCGTCATACAACACAAATTATGCTGTAACAACCGTATTGAAACCAGCATCGACGAGGTGAACTTCACCTGTAACACCACTGCCTAAATCAGACAGCAAGTAAACAGCTGAATTACCCACTTCATTTTGAGTGACCGTACGACGTAATGGAGCATGATCATCCATCAACTTAATTTTAGCACGGAAATTAGCAATACCCGATGCAGCTAAAGTACGAATTGGACCTGCTGAGATCGCATTAACACGAATCCCTTTAGGGCCGAGCTCAGCAGCTAAGTAACGGGTTGAAGACTCAAGAGCAGCCTTGGCAACACCCATTACGTTGTAGTTTGGCACAACGCGCTCAGAACCTAAGTAAGTTAAAGTGATAATGCTACCACCCTCTTTCATAAGTGGTTCAGCGTAACGGGTTACGGCAACAAAAGAGTAAGCACTGATATCCATCGCCATGGCAAAGCCTTCACGGCTTGTTTGGCTAAATGGGCGTTTGAGGTCCTCACGGTCAGCATAAGCGACAGCGTGAACAACAAAATCTAATTCACCCCATTGCGATTCAACCTCTTTAAAGACCGCCTCGATCTCTTTATCGTCGCTGACATTACAGGGAAGAATTAATTCAGCGTCTAAGCTTTCAGCCAATGGACGTACGCGCTTTTCCAACGCCTCATTGAGATAAGTAAAAGCCAGAGTTGCCCCTTGCTCTTTAAGTTGCTGGGCAATTCCCCATGCAATACTCATATCATTCGCTACACCGAAAATAATTCCCCGTTTTCCTGTCATCAAACCCATATGTTTAAATCTCCTCAATTTGTTTAAATTTTAACTAAAAGCGTGACTGATCCTTTTAGCAGATTGGTGCCATTAAATCAAGTATTGTACAAGATCGACGATCCGCTCACTATTTTGCCTTCATCGCTTCAACATAAGGGGTTAATTCATTCACCAACGCATCTGCTGGACGTCCACCTGGTAGCACTTTGCCATCTGGCAACACCAATGTTGGTGTAGAACGGATGCTCCACTTTTTAGCAAATGCCATTGTCGCTTCGGTTACGGTACTGCCACAAGTGAGTTCAGCAACAGGCTTATCAGCCATAGCATCCTCTAAAACCTGTATTGATCCTGAACAAACAATACTATTTACGGTTTTAACATCTGTCATCATCGCCATGAGCTTAATTCGAAAAGCAACTTGTGGTAGCGTTTCAACAACCTTATATAATTCATGGTGCAGCTGACGACAATGGCTACACTTGGGATCAGTAAACACATAGACTTGAACGGGAGCGTTAACGTCACCAACGAGAAATGACCCCTCAGTATTCAGCCCAGTTACATCAATTGAACGTGAGATGTCAACGCCATCACGGATACGTAAAACGTTGCCAGCAATGAGATACTGTTTAGAATAATCGACATAGACGGTAAACATTTGACCGCGTGCTTGTCCTTTTACCTCCCACAAGCCTCCAACCTCTGAAAACTCAACAGAATTCACCCCATCAGCACCTGGAGGGAGTAACTTAAAGGCTTCATCAACTGTCAGACTATGGCAATCACTACACTCTCCTGCACCACATCCCGCATCACCAAATGCGAAAGAGGAGATAGGAAATAAACACAAACACAAGACAATAATGACATAACGCAACATATAGCCCTCTCTGTTTAAATTGATAGATTCCATCCTTATATCTGAAACGTGCCTATCTTAGCAGAGGCACTAGAAAATGGAACCGTTATAGTGTATTTTTACAGTTTGAATAGTTGAACACATTTCATCTAAACCCAGTTCTCAAAAACTGATCATCAACGAAAAGCAACATCACCCCATATAGATCGACTACAAAGGTATATTTTTTCTATGACTGACACGAAGAAAACGTACGCTCTCCCCGAGGCGTTCACCCTTATTGACACCACCGCTCTACCTGAGATCAATGCAACTTTAATTCAAGCAAAACACAACATAACAGGTGCGAGATTTGTGCATATTGATGCCGACGACAGCAACAACTTATTTGCTGTTGCGTTTAAAACCCCACCATCTGACTCAACAGGTGTCGCGCACATTCTCGAACATACGGCGCTCTGTGGCTCAAAAAACTATCCAGTTCGTGATCCATTTTTCACCATGCTCAAACGTAGCCTCAATACGTTCATGAACGCCTTTACAGCCAGCGATTGGACCTGCTACCCATTTTCAAGTCAAAACCATAAAGATTTTTACAATTTACTTGGTATCTACCTTGATGCGGCATTCTTCCCTCTATTGCGTGAGCGTGATTTTACTCAGGAAGGACATCGCCTTGAATTTCAAAGCGCAGACGACGCCACCACGGACTTAACCTTCAAAGGGGTGGTCTTTAACGAGATGAAAGGAGCCATGGCTGATCCCGCTTCGCTACTTTCACGTCGTACGACGCGACACCTCTACCCAACCACATGCTATCATCACAATTCCGGTGGCGAACCAGAAGATATCCCCAACTTAACATGGCAACAACTGCGCGACTTTCACGCTGAATTTTACCACCCAACCAATGCCTGTTTCTTCAGCTACGGTAATTTCCCATTTACTGACCATTTAACAATCATTGAAAAACAGGTTCTGAGTCAATTTCAAGCTCGTGCTGTCAACAGTGAGGTCGCTGAAGAGAAACGCCTAACAGCACCAATTAAGGTAAGCGAATCATTCCCCATCGATGCGGGCGAATCATTAGCTGGGAAATCGATGGTTCACGTGAGTTGGCTTACCAGCGACATCTCTGACAGCTTTCAAAACTTAGCACTAACGCTATTATCACAACTACTACTGGGTAACCCTGCTGCGCCACTATATAAAGCATTACTCGATTCGGGTTTAGGGGCAAACCTTAGCCCCGGCTGCGGTTTTCACGATGACTACCGCACCACCTGTTTTGCCGTTGGCCTACAAGGAACCGACAGCGACAAAACAGATGAGATCTAGAAGCTTATCCTTAATACACTGCAACAAATTTCTGAACAAGGTTTTACCAGTGAGCGAATCGAGGCTGCAATCCACCGCCTCGAGTTAAGCAATCGCGAGGTCGGCGGCGATAGCTACCCTTATGCCATTTCGTTGATGTTCCGCATTCTTGGCCCATGGCTACACTGTAACGACCCGATCTCCGCCCTACAGCTGGACGACAACCTTAATTTGTTGCGAGAAAAATTGGCTGAAGGCCCATTTTTTGAGAACCTCATCAAAACATGGTTGCTCAACAACAGTCACCGCGTCACCCTGAGTTTAACGCCTGACCCTGAACTCGCAGCGCAAATGGAAAAACTTGAGGTGCAACGCCTACTAACCATTCAAGAGACACTCAGCGATGCGGATAAAAATAAAATCATAACACAGGCTAAGCAACTTCAAGACTCTCAAGAGGGACATGAAGATCTGGATTGTCTACCAACATTAACAATGGCAGATATCGACCCCGTTGAGCCACAAACGACAAGCAAAAGTATTCAGCTTGCAGGGAAACCGGTCCAACTTTACCCGCAACCGACAAACGGCTTGAGCTATATCAATCTGGCCTTTTCATGTGACCATATTGACGACACTCTGCGCCCCTACTTACCCTTATTTTGCAGCGTACTTACTCAAGTCGGTACAGACAAATTAAGTTATCTAGAGATGGCACAACGAGTTGAAGCTGGCACTGGAGGTATTCGCGCCAACATTGATATTCTCGATAACCTTGATGATTTGGATCAATTCGCCCCCATCATGCGTTTACGCGGCAAAGCCCTTAACCGTAACATTGATCAACTTAGTGAAATTTTAGCGCAGTTGTGTTCTGAAGCTGATTTTACCGATCAAGATCGGCTTGCCACAGTCATCGGCCAGATTCAAAGCTCATGGCAAAACGCAATACCGGGTTCTGGGCATAGCTACGCTGCACGTGCAGCGGCAGGGTATCTCACCCCAGCAGCGAAGCAGCGGGAGCAGTGGTCAGGCTTTAGCCAATATAAATTGATCAAAAAGGTCGCCGAACTTAAGGTTGGCGAACTCGATGAGATCGTTGCCATTATGCAGAAAATTGCTGAAACCATTATCGATCGCCGCAATCTATTGGTCGCAGTCACAGCGGAAGAGAGTCAGTTCGCAAAAAATGAGGCTGTGATCAGCACGCTTATTTCACAGGTTCCACAACAAACAGCAGAAACAATTAAAAGTACGCCAAAGGCTGTAATTCCCAAGAAGATTCAGCTCGGCTGGACCACATCGATTCCTGTTTCCTATGTCACTCAAGCGTTTCGTACCACACCATTTAACCATGTGGATACAGCACCATTAAAGGTTTTGGCGGCCCTATTAAAAGCCAACTACCTGCATCGCGAAATTCGTGAAAAAGGCGGTGCTTATGGCGGTATGGCCACAAGTAACAGTGAATCGGGTATCTTTGCTCTTATGTCGTATCGTGACCCCCAACTGGAGAGAACTCTTACCGTTTATAAGCAATCTATCGATTGGCTTCTAAAAGGGGACTTTGATGATGAAAAAATCAAAGAAGCTGTACTTTCGGTCTTTAGCGCTTATGATCGACCACTGTCACCAAGTGGCCGCGGCAGTAACGAATTTGCCAACTATCAACAGGGGTTAAGTCATGCGATGCGCCAGCAATACCGTGATCGCTTACTGGCGGTAACCAAAGAGCAATTACTTGATGTTGCCAAGTGTCACTTAAGCGACAAGCTCAACCAAAGCCCCGTGTCGATTCTCTCAAACGAAGAAACACTCACTGGCGCAAAAAGCAATCTAACAACTCTGCACATTGAGCGACTATAATCCATAATAGCTCTACAAAAAAACGCCCCATCACTTTATGTGCTGGGGCGTTTTTTTATCAATTCAACTCGATACTAACAGCTATTTTGCAATCTGTAGCTCAACGAGAAATTCACCATCATCCGATTCAAACGGAATCACAACCCAATTCGATTCAGCGATACACTCCACCTGATAATCAGCACCATAAACGTAGGACGGCATCGATAGAGTGATATCTTTTCCTGACTCATCGAGAACCATTTTAATTCCACCAGCTAACATATTCGCTAATTCACCAAAAGCATCGGTTACATCTTCATTAAATGAATCAACTGACAATCCTAAAAATCGCTCAGTAATCGCCATCGCAACTTCAGTTGGTGCATGAATCGCCACCATTCCACGACAAGCGCCAGCAAGACCAACCATTCCCGATACAGAATCTGTAAAGTTACTCACCAAAACAGGCAACGAAGGCTGTTCATTCACATCCAGCATGATCATAGTATCGAAAATATCTCGAGTAGTATCAATGGTCATCTGCTCTAAATCCAAAACAACTCTCCCTCTCTTGGTAAACAACGTCTATAGCAAAAAAAAACGGCTAATCGTCAAAAAATAACACAATGTATGAACAACCACTAGTGCTAAAAAATTAACAAATATCTAATCATTAGTTACAGAAATCGCCATAGCAATCTCATCACAATCTGGAAACTTAGGGCATTGCATACAGTCACCCCAAATTTTATGCGGCAATTCATTTTTTTCTATCACAGTGAAACCAAGTCGAGCAAAAAACTCCTCTTGGTAGGTTAACGCAAAAACACGGCTCAACCCAAGTTCTTGTGCCTCATCAAGACAAGATTGCACCAGCTTACGCCCATAACCTTGGCCTGCTAGTGAATCATCGACCACGAGCGAGCGCACCTCGGCTAAATCGAGCCACCAAACCTGTAAACTTACCGTACCAAAAACTTCTCCATCACGTTCGAGAACATAAAAAGAGCGAATAGCTTGGTAGATTTCAGCCAAAGAGCGAGACAGCATCAAGCCTTGACCTGCATGATCAACGAGTAGTTTATGGATCGCATTGGCATCACCAATACACGCTTTTCTCAATCTCATAGATCCTCACTAAATAACGATGGTCGCTGACAACGATGCAAGAGATCGCGTGCATGCGCCACCGTTTGACTACTCATTTGCGCACCACCAAGCATACGCGCAAGCTCTAATACCCGTTCTTCATGCTCTAACGCAACCAATTGTGTCGATGTTTGTCCATCTAATACAGTTTTTTCAACACGATATTGGCGGTCGCCATAAGCTGCAACCTGAGGTAAATGGGTAATACACAATACCTGATGGCCACTGGCAACCGAACAAAGACGCTCACCAACAGCCGAAGCAGCAACACCACCGATGCCAGCATCCACTTCATCAAAAATCATCGTTGCCAACTCATCAACCCGCGGCGCGGCTTTACGTAGCGCCAGCATGATACGCGACAACTCACCTCCTGAAGCTGTGGCAGCAAGAGGTCGTGTCTGTTGTCCAGGATTAGCTGAAAAATAAAATTCCGCTTTTTCAAGACCCAACAAAGCAGGCTTTTCGCAAGAATTAAACTGGACTTCAAAACACGCATTTGCCATCGCCAAACCTTGCAGCTCTTTCTCCATCGCATTCTTGAGCCGTTGCGCGGCATCATAGCGCTGCTGTGAAAGTCTCTCGCCAACGGACAGCAAAGTTTGCCGTTGCTGTTCGATCTGACTCAACAGTGATTCAATTGTCGCCGCACTCTGGTTTAAACTCTCCAACTCCTCTTCGAGCTGTTCTTTATAGGCTAAAACACCACTAATTTCAGGGTGATACTTGCGCTGCAACTCGCCAACGACAATCAAGCGTTGTTCCACTTCGCTCTGACGTCGCTCATCAAAGACAACGCCTTCAGCACAGTGGCGCAATTGCCCTGCGGCATCTTCAAGGGTAAACAAAGCATCTTGAATTGCCGAAATTGGCCCAGCCAACTGCGGATCAACCTCGTCCAACCCTTCCAGTTGCTGAGTTACGGCCCCGAGTTGTTCACACACGGCACCACTGTTAGCATAGAGTTGTTCATAGCTATTCTGACACTTTGAGTAGAGCCGCTCAGCATGCTGTAACTTCAATCGTTCAGCAGCGAGTTCAATATCTTCACCAGCCTGTAATTGTGCTGTTGCGATCTCGCTTATTTGGAAATTAAGCAGATCGAGACGATCACTCCGCTCACGATCTGCCTGCTGTAATTTTTCTAATTGCTGCTCAAGCTGTACGAGCTGGCGGTAGTGCTGTTGATAGTCGCTAAGGAGATCACTGCACTCACCAAAACCATCGAGAAGTTGCAAATGATTTTCGACTCGCTGCAATTGCTGCTGATCGTGTTGACCAAAAATCGCTAACATCGGTGATACTAACTGTTGCAATTGATTCAGCGTTGCCATTGAACCATTAATATAAACACGATTTTTCCCCTGCCGAGACAGAGTGCGCTTTATCAACAGTTCATCTTCAACATCAAAATCCAGATCCGCTAACAATTGACGAATTACGGGTTGATCAGAAAGTGAAAAGACCGCCTCAACACTGGCACTGTCCTCACCGCTGCGCACTAAATCACTCCGCATCCGCTGACCAAGAAGCAGCCCCATTGCATCAATAATGATTGATTTTCCTGCGCCCGTTTCACCACTAAGAACAGTAAATCCCCGCCCAAAGGAAACATGAAGTTTCTCAATGACAGCCAGATTTTTTATATTGAGATCCGTCAGCATAGTGGTTTAGCGTTCTCCCCAACGTAATTTAGTGCGTAACACCTCAAAATATTCTTTCGACGCACTCTTAATCAGTTGTGTACACATATTAGCCTTACGAATTTCGATGACATCTTGAGCTTGTAATGCCATTCCCACTTGACCATCAGCGGTGAAAAAGACCCGTTCGTCATCAATTCGCATCATGATACGAATAACCGATTCATCAGAAACAATAATAGGCCGATTTGTTAACGTATGGGCACAAATCGGAGTGATTACCAAACAATGCAGCCCCGGATAAATAATCGGTCCACCTGCGGCAAGATTATACGCTGTTGAACCTGTTGGTGTTGAGACAATCAAACCATCCGCTTTAAAGGTGGTCAAATATTGATCATCAACCCACACCTCCATATCAACAATACGTGCTAAAGCCCCTTTATTGATCACCATATCGTTAAGAACTTGGTAATCAGCAACTTGTTCCCCATCGCGAATAATACCAGCCTCAAGCATAATCCGATCTGAAACGGAAAAATCACCACTGAGAACCCGTTCCAACTCATCGTATAAACCATCGAGGGTGATCTCAGTCAAGAAGCCAAGGCTACCTAAGTTAACACCGAGAATCGGCACGTTCAAAGCGCCCACTTTACGCGCCACGGAGATCAACGTACCATCGCCACCTAGAACAATAATACATTCAACCAAGCGCGGTAGCTCACGACCAGCAATACCTTCAGGCTCACCCATATCAACAGCTAACTTACGCTCGATAAGTACTTTAATATTGCGCTCACCTAGCCAGCGCTTTAATTGCTGAGCAACATCCACCGCCGCGGGATTAGAGCGTTTAGCATAAAGACCGATTGATTTCATATCGCTGCCCCTATCTTCATCTACACATCATCATAAAAAAGGATCATATCACAGCGCAAAACCTATCACAGACCCTAGGCAAAGTCTATCAACAGAGATCCAATTCTCGAACATTGAGCCAAGCTGTAAACTTGTGCTACAGTGCGCAACAGTTCAAGTTATAAGCCTGATTAATTCATCCTTGAACAAATGTCAACAGCAACACGTTGATATTATGCTTTCCTCAACAAAACGTGAGCTTTATGGATCTTTTTTCCAGTACCATCAGTGACGATCAAACTCCCCTAGCAGAACGGTTGCGACCACAATGCTTAAGCGAAGTTGTTGGCCAAAAACACCTACTCGGCGAAGGGTGCCCACTGCGCTTAATTATCGAAAACGATCAACTCAGTTCGCTAATCTTTTGGGGGCCGCCCGGCACAGGGAAAACAACGCTGGCACAAGTAATTGCCAAGAGTACCAGTAGTCGCTTTGTCTTTTTTTCAGCCATCATGAATGGTGTAAAAGATATACGTCAAATTGTTGCCAATGCTCAGCAAGACCGTGCCCATTACGCCACACGAACCATTGTTTTTGTTGACGAGATCCACCGTTTCAACAAATCACAACAAGATGCCTTTCTCCCTGCCCTTGAAAAAGGGGATTTGATCCTTATTGGCGCAACGACCGAGAATCCATCGTTTGAGGTCAACGCGGCGCTGCTCTCTCGCGCTCGGGTTTTTGTGCTCGAAACTCTTAGTGTCGATGAAATTAGCCAGTTACTCCAGCGCGCCATCAGCGACCCACGTGGTTTTGATAAACCACCAACCAATATTGATCAATCAGCCATTGAGCTTCTCGCCCATCTTGCTCAAGGTGATGCCCGCGTTGCGTTAGGCAACCTGCAACTCATTGTTGAAACCGCCAAAGGCAACACCATCAATGAAGCCTTTATTTCACAAACTCTGCAACAAAAAGCCCTGCGCTACGACAAAGGAGCTGACGAACACTACAATGTCATCTCGGCATTTATAAAAAGCATTCGAGGATCCGATCCCGATGCTGCACTTTATTGGTTAGCACGAATGATTGAAGCAGGTGAAGATCCACTTTTTATTGCTAGACGCTTGGTAATTTCAGCCTCTGAAGACATCGGCAATGCCGACCCAAGGGGACTACAACTTGCCGTATCAGCACAACAAGCTGTCCATTTTGTCGGCATGCCAGAAGCGCGAATCATTCTCGCTCAAGCGACAACCTACTTAGCCGCAGCACCTAAAAGCAACGCTTCCTATGCTGGAATAAACGAAGCCCTTGCCGAAGTCCGCCACAGTGGCCCTCTTGCCGTTCCGTTGCATATTCGTAATGCTCCCACTCAATTGATGAAAGAACTCAATTATGGAGCAGGTTATCGGTATGCTCACGACTGCGCCACAGGCTATGCCGAACAAGACTACCTTCCCGATACACTACAAGGTCGCAAATTTTACCAACCCGTTGATCGTGGTTATGAAAAAATCATGGCCGAAAGATTGCAATTTTATCAACAACAGAATGAAAACAACAAAGAACAGTCAGAAGAGACCAAAATAAAAGGGACACCGGAAGAACCAACGTCTGCCGAAGAAAAACCAGCATGAAGCTAAAAAGAGGTAAAACCATTTATTACTATAAATACGTACTCGTTGTATTGATATTGGTGCTCAATAACAGCCAAAGCCTAGCAAGCGCTTGGCAACCATGGGAGCAGCCCACAACATCGCAGCAACAAACCGTCGAGAAAATCAGTCTCAACCCGCTTAAACAGGGCGTTCTATTTTTTCAGCGCTATATATCGGTGGTCGATAGCCCTCGCTGCCCCATGTATCCAACCTGCTCAGCATACGCACTTGAGGCACTCGATAAACATGGGCCAATCCTCGGCAGTTTTCTCACCGTAGACCGCCTGCTCCACGAAAGTAATCCCATAGAACACAAACATCCCCTTACGGTGTACGAGAGCCAACGTTTTTATGATCCACTCAGCGCCAACGACTTTTGGCTAACACCAGCAGTTAAAGATTAAACACCCAGAAGAAACTCGCGATTGAAACAAACGCCAGCGCAATCAAAGAGAAGTAGAGGATATCGTGTTTGCGACGACGACGCATCAAATTGATCACCAAACCTAAAAGTCCGATAACAATCCCACCAAACAACATCCAAAAAACGTAATACATCAACTCCATGTTCCATGCACGATCCATAGATAAGTTATTCATACGCGCAAAAAATGTCGTCGATCTGGGTTTGGCAATACTCACCAGAAAAAAAGCACCAAGGACAACCCCCCACCCCAACACTGCGAACCAGCGTAGTGATTGAACCCAGCCATCAGGACCTTTTCTTCGTTCGCGGCTTTCCCTGCGGTCATCTGCATATCGTCCATCATCGACACGCCGTCTATCGATTGGTTGTGACATAATAACTCCCTAAATAGAGTGATCCATCCCGACACCCATAATAACAGTACCACAATGAAGGCAATGACCTTGTTTAACACGATTCAAAACAACTTCAAAGCCTCTGCGAACAATCGCCCTTTGACCACACGTTGGGCAAAAGGTATTTTCACCACCATCACGATTGGTATTGCCAATATACACATAATTCAAGCCAGCATCAAAACCAACCTGTTGCGCCATGAGTAATGTTTCAACAGCTGTAGCAGAAACATCAGTCAAACGGTACGTCGGATAAAAACCCGTCACATGCCACGGTGTATCTTCACCTAATTGTGTAACAATAAAGGCTGCTAGCTCGCGCAGCTGCGACTCATCATCGTTATGTTCAGGAATCAACAATGTCGTTACCTCTAACCAAATACCCAACTCACGGTAACAAAGAAGGCTTTCCAACACCTGCTCAAGATCTGCACCACATATTTTTCGATAAAAATCAGCAGAAAATCCCTTCAAATCAATATTAGCAGCATCAATTAACGGCGCTAATAAACGTAACGGCTCCTTAGCGATATATCCATTGCTAACCAACAGATTCGTTAAACCAGCCTGCCGCGCCAATTGAGCTGTCTCATAAACGTATTCAAAAAACACCGTTGGCTCACTATAAGTATAGGCAACACTTTTACACCCAGCAGCTAACGCATTATCAACAATTTGCTGGGGAGTTAAAGGCAAACCTTCAATTCTGCACTCTTTTGACCCAACCTGAGAGATCGAATAGTTTTGGCAATGCAAACACTTGAAATTGCACCCCATTGCCGCGACAGAAAAACTTTTACTTCCCGGCAAGACATGAAAGAAAGGTTTTTTCTCAATAGGATCAACATGACTCGCGACAGATAAACCATAATTGAGACTATACAAAACCCCTTCACGGTTCTCACGCACCCCACACCGCCCCCGTTTACCATTGGCAATATGACAGTGAAATCGACATAAGCCACAGATGATTCCCCCACTATCATTAGCTGCCCAAAACATCGCTTCGCGCATTACCGACCCTTTCTCCCCCAAACAAACATTTATTTACATAGAAGTTTAACAAACTTTCTGCGTATTCACAGAAAACAAAAAACAGCCAGTTAAAGAAAAAAAACACAATGACAAAGATAAATGCTTGACCCCTTGCTCCCTTATCTCTATACTCCGTTTTGCTGTGCCGAAGTGGTGGAATTGGTAGACACGTCGGTCTCAAAAACCGATGGCTTCTGGCCGTGCCGGTTCGATTCCGGCCTTCGGCACCAGAATAAAAATCAAAGGGTTACGCATTTGCGTAACCCTTTTTTTGTTTGTGTTATTGCTTATTTGGGACATTTTTGGAACCCTGAGTAAAATCTAACGTCTCTCAAGGAGTCTGCTGATGGCCTCAATTCGCAAGCTTGGTCTCTTAGTTTAGTAAAACCCTTCAATCTATTTTAGGACAGGACAATTGGTGGGGGGCGACAAGCTCTACATAATTAAAAAAGTACGTCAACGGTTCTAAGGCTCTAGGGATAGGTCCAAAATAGTATCAATAATTTATGAACGAACAAAAGTCAGCAACGGCTGATAATCATGCAGATCTGCTGCGCGCAAAGCGTCAATATAACTGCGACGACAATCACCAGCATTGGTTAGATTGTGCTGCCCCCAACTAAATCGTTCCTGACCCAACATATGAACCAGAAGTATATCTGCCATTAAACGTGCATGGCGCCCGTTACCGTTGGGAAAAGCATGAATAGCAACCAGACGGTGGTGAAAGCGGGCTGCAATTTCATCTGGTGGAAAAGAATCGAACTCTAACCAGCCATTTACTTCATCGAACAATTGACGCAAAGCTGTTGGAACGCCTATCCACTCAATCCCAATATTTTTCTGACTACGACGAAATTTACCTGCCCAATGCCAGACATCACCGAACATCTTCTTATGTAAAGTGCAGGCGTATTTCTCCGTCAGTATATTTTTCTGTTTTCGCCTGAAGACTGCATCTTCCGCTTCGAGGATATTCTCTTCCTCCCAGCGATCCAATTCGTTTCTAGTCCTAATATG
>Ga0193956_1000555_pt1 | contig 16780 bp, 13 predicted proteins | sample BB_7_MG_FD_140358 | JGI IMG/M metagenome (GOLD analysis project Ga0193956, IMG submission 140358) | Microbial mat bacterial communities from the Broadkill River, Lewes, Delaware, United States - BB_7_MG | ecosystem: Environmental > Aquatic > Freshwater > River > Microbial mats | place: USA...
AAACTTATCAAAATGGTAACTATTATATTAAAGGTTCTAAGGTAATGCTTATAAATGGGCAAAAACAAATTATAAAAATAAGTGGAGTTATTAGACCATATGATATAACTCCAGATAATACTATTAAATCTTCTCAAATGGCAAATTTAAAAGTATTGTATGATAAACAAGGTTCAGAAGTAGATGCTACTGAAAAGCCTTGGGGAAGTGAGCTTCTAGAAAAGATCTCACCTTATTAAGCTAATATTAAGAATTGTGAGAGTAAAATTGTATTATGAATATAGGGGAATAATATGTTAAATATATTAAATGTAGCGCAAACTGGATTATCAACAGCACAACAACAAGTTGAAAATGTGATGAATAATCTGGCAAATCAAAATACACCTGGTTATAAAAGAAGAGTTGTAGATGTTTCAGAACTATCACATTCTGATTCACGTCTAACAGGTCGAGGTGTAATTGTAAATGGTGTTGTTAGGACTACAGATGTATACATGTATCAAAACCTCATACGTGAAACAGGTAAATTAAATAGTCTGACAAAATTAAATGGAATGCTTGGTGATGTAGAAGCAATTTTTAAAGAAACTCAGACTAGTGGATTATCTGCAGATATAAATAGATATTTTAAGTCAATTGAAAATCTAAGAACAAGTCCAAATAATGAAGTATATAAAAATGATATGAAAACAACAGGAAATATGCTTGTTGGTGATTTGAAGAACTTATATCGACAAATAGAAGAACGAGAAGATACTGTATTAAAAGACACTAAAGAAACAGTTAGTAAAATAAATAGTATTTTGAATAATATTGGTGATATTAGTAAGAAAATACAAGATTCTGTAACTCCACCAAATGACTTGCTTGATAAAAGAGACGCTTTAGAAAAAGAGTTGTCAACATATATTGATGTGGAGATTTCAAGAGAGAATAATTATGAACTTAAAATTGGTGGTGTAACAGCTGTTCGATTTGATACAAATGTACATGAGATTAAACTTGTAGAAAAGTATTCTCCACAAAGAGATGTTTTTAGTAAAATTGATGGAAATGGAAATACTATATTTATAGATACTAATGGTGATGGGAAAGATGATAGTCAAATTAGTAATCTTGTAAATCAAGCAACATGGGGAAATGCTGGAGATAATAAAGCAGAAGTTCAAACACTAAGAATATCTGGATCAGCAGATAATTCAGTTTCTTTTTTAGGTACAACCGTAGCTGGATCAGTTGCAAATGATACTGCGGCACAAACAAGAACTAAAATACTTGCAGATGGAAATATAATAACTAGTTGGAATAAAAATAATCCTGATAGAGAAATCAATACGATTACCGCACATGCTACAGATCCTGAACAATTAGTTATTACCTACAAAGATACAGAGGGGGATGCTCTTACCTTACCAAGTAATACTAGTAATGGTATTACTTTTGGACAAAGTGTAGAAACAACAAAAGGGTATGCAGATAGTGTAACATATGTTCTTAATAATGATATTAAGATAAAAATACCCTATGGTGAAATTATAAGAGATGATGCATTAAATCCTGTAGATTTAAATAATGATGGAAATAATGCTAATGATGCTGTAACTAAAAATAATATTGTAAATGCACTTGTTTATAAAATCAATAAAGACAAAGAGATAGGGTCAACTGTAACTGCGTATAATGGACAATATGAATTAGCAGAAGATGGTTCAAAAATTTTAACAAATGATCCTCGACATTCATTATTTGATGCAGCAAATCCTAATAAAGATAGATACTTAGTTGTAGAATCAAATATAGATGGAGATAAGGGTGATTTTGTTGGTGAAATCTTAGTTAATGATGATAATCATACTGTTCCTTCAGCGGTTAAAGAACATATTCAAAAAAATGTTAATACTAGTAAAAAAGGAATTGATGATATTCATTTAGAAGTTTTTGCTAAAGAGATTTCAATCTCAAGTGGATCTTTAAAACCAATGATTGATAACATTAAAACTGAATCTGGAAATAATAAACTTGATACTTATAAGGAAAAATTAGATCAACTAGCCAAAATGCTATCAGATCTTTCTTCTTCTTATATTGAAAATGCTGATAAAAGTTATATTTTTGGTACAGATACTGTTGAAATAAATTCCAATTCGGATAAAAGAGTTAATATAGGTCTTTTTAATGGAGCAAATGTAAAATCATTAGAGTTTAATGAAACAATGGTAAATACTCTAACTCAAGAAAAATTAGATTATCTTGCTAAGATACAATGGAAAAAAGATGTTGATTTTGATGGAACAGGAGAGAATAATTCATCTTTTCTTGAATTTTACCAAGAAACTAGAGTTTTAGTAGCTTCTGATAGAGAGCAGACAATTATAAAGCAAGAATCTCAAAGTGCAGTAACTGAATCAATGTCAAAAACTTATGATAAATTAACTAAAGTTGATAAAGATGAAGAGATGATTAACTTGATTAAATTTCAAGGTGCATATGAAGCGAATGCAAAGTTAATAACTACACTCGATGAGATGTTAAAAACTTTACTTGGGTTAAAAAGATAATAAATTATAGAATTATAATAGGAGGAAATTATGTCAGATTATAGTATGTTAGGTTCTTTAAGTACTGGTGGTGCAAAAAATTTAAATGGTGATTTAATTACAAAACTTAAAGATGCAGAGACAAAAAGTAAGATTGACCCTTTGACAAAAAGTCTAGAGTTATGGGATACGGAAAAAGAAAAGATAGGTACAATTAATACTAAGGTAAATGAACTAATTGCAGCAGTAAAACAATTTGATTTATTTAATTCTGGTAAAAATGTTTTTGATAAAGTAACAGCTAGTTCTTCTGGTGATGCTGCTATATTTGATGCTTCAGATGTTGGTGCATTAAAAGAAGGAACAATGAATGTTAAGATTACCCAAATTGCTCAAAAAGATGTCTATCAATCGGCTGTGTTTACATCAAAAACTATTCCAATATCAGGAGGACAAGATACTGGGGATAAAGTAAGAATTAATGGAATAGATTTTACAACAGTAGGTAAGTCTTATGATGATTTAGCAAAAGATATTAACTTAAGTGGAACTATAAATGCTTCTGTTGAGCAAGTTTCGGATTCACAATTTAGATTAGTTATTAAAAGTAAAGAACCTGGTGAGGTTTTAAATATTACAGAAACAGGAGTATCAACTGGTTTAACTGATACAACAGATGCTGATGGTAATGGAGTTGCAGATAATCATATTCTTGTAGCTCAAAATCTTAAAGCGACTGTTGATGGAGTAGCTTATGATGTATCAGCTGATCACATTACAATAGATGGAAATTTAAAAATAACTGGTACTAAAGTAGGTGATGCCTCAATCTCAATTAAAAAAGATGACAGTTCTATTATCCCTGCAGTTAAGGAAGTTGCAACTAAATATAATGAATTATTGGCTCTTATAACAGAAGAAGTAAATTCAAGCAACGCAAGTGTAAAAGATAAATCTTCATTAAAATCTATTGTCAATGGTATAAAAGAAATGATGTTTAAAGGGTATGGTTCTGAAGACAAGAGTTTATTTAATTATGGTTTTTCTTTTGATAAGTTAGGATTATTAACAATAGATGAAAAGGCGTTAGGAAAAGCATTAACAGACAATGTTGAAGATGTTAAAAAGATTTTTGTAGGTACTGCAGAAAGTAAAGGGTTTGGTACTGCATTAAAAGAACATTTAGATGATCTTAATGCTTATAATGGATTGTTTAGTACCTATAAAACAAGTATGGATGCAAGAAAGAAATCTTTAGAAGAAGATAAGGAGAAAGAAGTTAAATCTCTAGATACTAAATATAGCACTATGGCAAAACAATTTTCAGATTATGGGGCAATGATAACAAAAATGGAATCAGCATTTGGTGGACTTAAGATGATGATCTCTCAATCTCAAAAAAGCAGTTAAACAATAATTTGTTTAATACTTAATATACTTTAAGTATTAATATATTATAATCTTTGTATATTATTATTGGAGATTTTAATGGGACTAGACGTATATAATCAACAGGCGGCAACAACAGACGATCCGTACATGTTGATATTGAAACTTTATGAGGGGTTATTAAAGTATCTTTCATTTGTAGAAAATGCAATAGAATCAGATAATATTGAAGAAAAATTTGAATATATTAATCGTTCGATTGCAATTTTTGACGAATTAAGAAATATTCTTGATTTTGATGGTGGTGATGTAGCCTATTATTTAGATGGATTATATTTGTATCAAATAGAAACACTATTTACAGCAGGTGTGGATAATAATCTTAGTGCAATAGCACAAGTTAAAAAAGTAGTTACAGGACTAATAGAAGCATGGAAAGACGAAACAGGTCTGTAGAGGCTTTAAATAATTTAAAATATATTGATTCTTTAGATGATGATTTTAGAGCTGAATCATTACAAGGATGGGTTGAAAAATATTTGGAAGATAGTCAAATAGAAGATTTTGATTTGGAATTAAATGATTTAAATTGTTTATCAGAACTCTTTTATAAAAACATTAACTTTTTAAAACAACATAGAGTTGATATGAAATCAGCGATTGATAATCATAAAAAAATTAGAGAGTTTTTAAAATAATTAAAAACTCTACTTACTTTAAACTAGTAGTTTAATCCTACTGCATCCCTAATTACTTTTAATTTTTCTTGTGCTACTATTCTAGCCTTTGAAGCGCCATGAGCTAAAATTTCTTTTACTTCTTCTGGATTATTTAAAAGGTGCTCTCTTCTTTGAATATATGGAGCAAAATGTTCGTTGATTTTATCCATTAGTGCAATTTTAAAGTGTCCATAGCCTTCACCTGGTGTTTCGTATCTTTTTTGCATAGTTAATAGTTCATCTTCATTCATAAATAATTCGCATAGCTTATATACATTACATGTTGCATATTCTTTTACATCTTCAAGTTCTTTTGAATCAGTTACTATTTTCATAACTTGTTTTTTTAGACCTTTTTTAGTTCCAAACATATCAATAGTATTGCCATATGATTTAGACATTTTTGCACCATCAGTTCCTGGAACAGTTGCAACTACTTCATCCACTTTTGATAATGGCATTGTTAAAATATCACCATAAGTATTATTGAATGTATTTGCAATATCTCTTGCCATCTCAACGTGTTGAATTTGATCTTTTCCTACAGGAACAATATTTGAGTCAAATAGTAAAATATCTGCTGCCATTAAAACAGGATATGAAAAAAGCCCATGATTGGATGCTATTCCACGTGCAGTTTTATCTTTATAACTATGTGCACGTTCAAGTAAACCCATTGGCGTATGATTTGATAATATCCAGTATAGTTCTAATACTTCTGGTACATCACTTTGTACCCAAAATGTTGATTTTTCTGGATCCATACCAAGACTTAAAAAATTGACAGCTGCTTCAAATATATTTTGTTGTAAAACTTCTTTATCTTTAACTGAAGTAAGAGCATGATAAGATGCTATAAAAGCAAATAACTCACCATCATCTTGTGATTCAATCATTTTTTTTATCATACCAAAATAGTTACCTATATGGATAGTCCCTGATGGTTGTATTCCTGATAATATTCTCAAAATTATTCCTTATTTTTTTTAATTTAGAATTATATCAATAAATCTTTTAATATATGTTATGTTTATATTATAATTATACCTTAAGCTATAATATACTAGTATTCAGAATCAATGAATGACGTTCATTCATTCATTAAATCTTTGAGTACGGGGTGTATATGGCAATAATAGTAGATAAAGTTCAAAAAAGGCGAGATATTGCATTGTCTTGTAGTGAATTATTACTAGAAAAAGGTATAAAAAAACTAACGATTGCGGAAGTAGCAAAAACTGCTGGTGTGTCAAAAGGTAGTATTTATGATTATTTTCTAAACAAAGAAGATATTGTTTTTGAAATTATTAGTAGTCATATGCATGAGTATCAAATAGAACTTAACAATAAAATCACTCCAGAAGCTACAACAAAAGAAAAGGTATTTTTACTTTTTGATTTTTTATTAAGTGACTGTAAAGGGTTTGAAAAGCATCAGAATATTTATAAAGAATATATGAGCATTGATTTAAGTAGTGAAAATAAAAATATGTGTAGCTTCAATAATGAATGTGGTAATTTTTTTAAAGAAATATTTGAGACACTTATTAAAGAGGGTGTTGATAAAAATGAATTAATTCTAGAATCATTAAATTTAGTTAATGGATTATTGGCAATAGAAAAAGGTTTTTTAGTTATAAAATGGACTGAAAATAGAGATATAAAAGAGGAGTTTAGAGAATTTCTAAACACAATATTTGATTTAATACAAAGGAAAAAATAGTGATAAAGAAGTTTTTATTAATACTTAGTTTAGCAGTATTTAGTTTTGCAGCTGGTGGTGCTCCATCATTTGTAAATACAGTAAAGGTAGAAAAAGGTGTGGTGAATCCACTAGAGGAGTTTATAGGAACTGTTAATTTTTCAAAAAGTTCTAAAGTTGCATCACAAAGTAGTGGGGTAGTTATAAAAATAAATTTTGAAGCAGGAGATACAGTAAAAAAGGGAGATATACTTATAGAAATAGATTCTGAAATATTAGATTCTCAAATAATATCTGCAGCTTCTTTATATGAAGTTTCTAAAATAAACTTAGAAAATGCTACAAAAGACTTTACAAGATATCAAGAACTTATATCAAAAAAGTCAATATCTCAAAAAACATTTGATGATAGCTTTTTTAAAGTAAGTACAATGAAACAAAATTTAAATTCTGCAAAAGCAAATTTAAATGAATTAGTGATTCAAAAAAAGAAAAAAGTTATTCTTGCTCCTTTCAATGGTGTTGTAATAGAGAAAAATACAGAGATAAGCCAATGGTTAAGTATGGGAAATGAAGTAGCAACGATAGTTGATACTTCAAATATAGATTTAATATTTAATTTACCAACATCGTATATTTATAAATTAGATAAGATAAAAGAGTATGAGATAAATTTAGGAATAGATAAAATTAAATCTAAAATGTATGCTGCTATTGTAAAAGGGGATAAAAGAACAAGAACATATCCTGTAAAATTCAAGTCAAAAGTTATGGACAAATTTTTGTATGATGGAATGGAAGCAAAGATAAAATTACCAAGAAATAAAAAAATTGAGTCTTTAATTGTTCCTAGAGATGCTGTTATAAAACGATTTGGTCAAAATGTAGTTTTTACTGTAAATGAAAAATCTATGGCAATAATGATTCCTGTAAAAATTGTAGGATATGAAAGAAAATCAATTGCAGTATTAGGGCAGGGCTTAGCAGATGGTATGGATGTTGTTGTTAAAGGGAATGAGCGAATTTTTCCTAATTCACCTGTAAGTATATTGAAATAAATAGGATATAAAAATGGATTTAATAAAATTTTCTATTAAAAATCCTGTAACTATTATAGTTTCAGTTTTAATAGTATTAATGTTTGGTTTTTTATCTTTAAATAAATTACCATATCAGCTTACACCATCTGTATCTAAGCCTGAAATAAAGATTACTACAGTATGGCCAGGGGCTACTCCTTATGAGTTAGAACGTGAGATAATTGAAGAGCAAGAAAAAGCAGTAAAATCTTTAAATAATTTGATCAAATATGAATCTTCTTCGAAAGATAATTATGCAGAATTAACATTAACTTTTAAATTAGGTACAAACTTACGTGCGGCACTTCAAGATGTTTCAAATAAATTAAATGAAGTAAGTGATTATCCTGCTGATGCAGAAGAACCTGTAATCGAAACAGCAAGTGCAAGTCCAGTAATTTGGATGATGCTTCAAACAAAAGAAAACAATACACGACATATTGATGAATATAAAACTTTTTTTGATGATGAAGTAGAACCCGCAATTAAAAGAGTTGATGGAGTTTCTGGAATCATGGGTGGTGGTGGACGAAAACAAGAGATGCAAATTGTTTTTGATACAAATAAATTAGCTTCTTATAGTTTAACTATTGATCAAGTTATTCAAACTTTACAAAGTGAAAATGTTGATGTGGCTGCTGGTGTTTTAAATCTTGATAGACGTGCATATAGAATTAGAACGGTTCATAAGTTTAGTACGGTTAAAGATATCGAAGATGTGATTTTGGTATCCAATCGTGAACAACGAGTTAAAATAAAAGATATAGCAGAAGTAAAATTTGGATATACAACTGCAAGTACTGTTGCTATGTATTTAGGAAAAGATGGTATTTTTGTAGGAGTACAACCAAGTTCTGACGTAAATATAGTAAAACTTACAAATGATGTGGAAGTTGCCGTTAAGAAATTAAATGATGGTATTTTACAAGAAAAAGATTTAGAGATACAGTGGATTTATGATCAAAGACCTTATATTGTAGGTTCTGTAGATTTAGTTCAAAAAAATATTATTATTGGTGCTGTTTTAGCTATATTTATTCTTATAACATTTTTAAGATCAGTATCTCCAACGGCTGTTATTTCTGTTGCAATTCCAATTTCAGTGATTGGGACATTTATAATCTTAGATTTTATGGATAGAAGTTTAAATACAATTTCTCTAGCAGGTATCTCTTTTGCTGTTGGTATGTTAGTTGACTCCGCCATTGTAGTATTGGAAAATATAGATAGACACAGAAAAGAGGGAATGAATATTTCTGATGCAGCTTATTTAGGAGCTAGTGAAGTTTGGGGTGCATTGATTGCTAGTGCTTTAACTACTATTGCTGTATTCTTACCTATTGTATTTTTACAAGATGAAGCAGGACAACTGTTTAAGGATATCGCGATTGCAGTAACTGCAGCTGTTAGTTTCTCTTTGTTTGTTTCTATTTCTGTTATTCCAATGTTATGGAAAAAGTTAGCGTCATTTTCTACTAAAGAACCAAAAGAAGCTGGGATTATTGCTTCATTTGGAAGTAAAATTGTTAATATAATTATATCAATGGTTAGAGTATCTTTAAAAAATATTTTTACAAAGATTTTAACTATTGTTGTTTTATCTGTTTTTTCTGTAGGGATTATTTTTGTATTATTTCCAAAGTTAGAATATTTACCACAAGGAAATAAAAATCTTATCTTTAATATCTTGATTGCACCTCCTGGACTTTCATATCAAGAAAGATATGATATGGGTGCTTATTTGATGAAAAAAGTTGAACCTCATATCAATAAAGATGTGGATGGTGTTCCTGGGATGAACCGAGCATTTTATGTTTCTTTTGGTGATTTTAATATCTTTGGTGGAACATCAATGCACGAAACTAGAGCTAAAGAGCTTATCCCAATGTTTAGACCAATAGTGAACTCTTTGCCTTCTGTATTTGGAGTATCTATTCAATCTGGTGTATTCGAAGATGGTGTTGGAGAGGGAAATAGTGTTGATATAGATATTAGTGGTGAAAAGATTGAAGATATAGCAAATGTAGGTGGTCAACTATTTGGAGCAACTATGCAAGCTGTAAAAGGTTCACAAGTGCGACCAGTACCATCTATTGAGTTGATTTATCCAGAAGTAAGAATTAAACCAAATCAAGATGCATTAAAAGCAGTAGGAATGAGTTCTTTATCATTTGGTACAGGTATTGATGTACTTATGAGTGGTAGTAAAGTGGGTGATTTTGAACAAGATGGTAAAAAGAAAATTGATCTGATTTTAAAAGCATCATCTGATCTGATACAAACTCCTCAAGATATTATGTCAGCACAGATTGCATTACCAAATGGAGCAGTTATACCAGTTAGTTCCCTTGCAACTTATGAAAATACAGCAGGGATTTCAGAGATTCGACATCTTGATGGTAAACGAACTATTACATTACAAATCACGCCACCTGCTGGTATGACTATTGATGAAACTATGCAAACTGTAAATGGTATGTTAGCTGGGATGAAAGCAAAAGGGATGATATCTGATGCTGTTGATATTGGTATCTCTGGAACTGCTGATAAACTATCTCAAACTATAGAGATATTGAGTTTAAACTTTATTTTAGCGATTGTAATTATATACTTACTTATGTCTGCATTGTTTGGAAACTTTTTATATCCAATAGTGATATTATTTACGGTTCCATTAGCAACAGCAGGTGGATTTATTGGACTTGCTTTGACAAATAAATTTGTTGCAACACAGCCTTTGGATGTATTGACTATGCTTGGATTTATTATTCTTGTTGGTATTGTTGTAAACAATGCTATTTTAATAGTACATCAAAGTTTAAATTATATACGTGAAGGTCATATGGATCATAAAGAGGCTGTAATAGAAGCTACAAAGACAAGAATCCGTCCAATATATATGAGTTCATTAACTTCTATTTTTGGTATGTTACCTTTAGTTTTAATTCCAGGTCCTGGGAGTGAATTTTGTAGAGGTTTGGGTTCAGTTATAACTGGGGGATTGGCATTTTCAACAATCTTTACAATATTTGTAACACCTGCTTTATTGATGTTTTTTATAAAACTTCAAGAGACAAGTAAAAAAATAAAAAGGAAATCAAATGATAAAGTATAAAACAATTGGATTGTCTTTATTTGCAACAGTTAATCTTTTTGCTCTAAATATAAATGAAGCAATTGATATTGCACTTACGAATAATTATAGTTTAAAACAGCAAGAGTATATAGTTGAAGAATCAAAAGTAGGACTTGATTCTTCAAAAGCTTCATACCAGCCAAAATTGGATTTAAAGTATAGTTATAATAATCGAGATAGATTAATTTCTGGTCAAATAGATGAAGATTCAACATTAAGTGCAAATTTATCTTATAACTTATTTAATGGATTTAGTGATAAGTACAATATTGAAGCTAGTCAAACATCTTTAAATTATTCAAAACTAAATCTTAAAGCTTTTACTGAAGATTTGATATTGAATGTAAAAAATATATATATCACTTATTTGTTAAAAGAGAAAAATACACAAACATTATATGAAGCATTAAAACTTTATGAAAAACAATATTTTGATTCAACAAATTATTTAGAGCAAGGATTAATAGCTCAAAATGAAAAACTACAAGTTGAAGTTGAGATGTTACAAGCTAAGCAAAATTATCAAAAAGCTAAAAGTGAACGAAAAATTGCAAAGAAAAAGTTAAAAAATATTCTTGGTGGTAAGTTGGACGAACTTAATAATATAGAAGAGCTAAAAAATAGTGCAATATTTATAACAAATTTTGATATAAAACAATTAGAAACTAGAAGTGAAATAAAAGCGTTAGAGCAACTTATTGAGAATTATACAAATAAGTCAAAGATAATAAAAGGAAACTTTTATCCACAAGTAGATGCACAATTGAGTCACAATAGTTATGGAGATGATTTATCTCCTACAAGTAGAGATAACTATCCTAGTTCACAAAGTATTGGTTCTATAACATTAAACTGGAATTTATATAATGGTAAAAAAGATGATTTGTCAATTGTAGCAAATAAGAAAAAGATAAAACAAACTCAAATGAGAATTGAAGATTTGAAATTACAAATAAAATTACAATATGAAGAGTCACTAGAAGAGCTTGATGTTGCAAAATTAAACTTAATAACTGCAACAAAAGCAAAGGAGCAGGCAAAAATAAATTATGAGATAGTAAAAAATAAAGTTCAAGAGGGGATTTCAACAAATTCTGATCTAATAGATGCAAATTATTTACTAACAAAATCAAAACAAAATTATTTTAGTGCATATTATAATAAATATTTATCAATAGCAACTCTTCAAAGAGTCTTTGAAAATAGTAGTTCAAGATAAGAATAATTTATAATTAAATTAATAATATTTATTTTTTAATAAAAATAAATTTGATAAAAATATATCAATAGGTACTTTATATACTCTAAAGTACCTAAAATGTATTATAAATATATTTAATAATACATAAAAACAACATTTTTCTTTATATTAGGATATTTGTTAATATAATTAATGCTACAATATCGATTCAAAAAATAAAAAAACTTGAATATAAAAACCAAAAGTTAAAAGGTGCTGTATTTACAATTACTCATCCTATAGAAAAAATAGGAAGTCTATATCTGACCATCAGTCAGATTTTATAAGCTATTAAGAAATTTTATAATAATATACACAATATGACTATTGGTCAATAAGGAATGATTATGCCAAAAGTAGTAAAAAAAGAAGAAAAAAGAAAAGAGATTGCAAAATCAACATGTGGTCTATTTATAGAAAAAGGTTTCGTAAATATATCAATAAGTGAGATTGCAAAAGTTGCAGGTATTGGAAAAGGTACTGTTTATGAGTACTTTAAAAATAAAGAAGATATTGTATTTGAATTGATGAGTTGTTTACAGGATGATTATGATCCTAAACTACAACACAATTTAGAAGAAGCAAAAGATGTTCTTGAAAAAGTATTGTATCTATTTGATATCTTTTTAAATGATTCAGAAACAATTGTTATACAAAGACAAATTTATAAAGAATTTTTAGCAATATCTATGAACAATCCAAGTGATGCGATAATTGAATACCAAACTAATTTAAAAAATAAATATCTAAAAGTGTTATCAGATATTATAGATAATGGAATAAAAGAAAATAAGCTTAAAAAAGAAGCTATAGATTTTGTACCAAGTATATATGCTACATTTCAAGGTTATTTTATCATGAGTGAAGATAAAGAAGTGATTTTAAAGTATATACACGATTTATTTAGATTATTGGAAGAGTAATGAGAGGAAATAAACTAAATGAAAAAGTCGTTACTATTACTAGCGTGTCCGCTATTAATATTTGCAGTAACTATTGATTTTGAGACATCATTATTAAAAACAATTCAAAACAATAAAGGTTTAAAAGCTAAAAAACTAGAGATTCAAAATGCCAAATTAGATTTAGAAGAAGCTAAAGGATACAATTACGGTAGTTTGATTTTTAATGAAAATATATCTCGGACAAATAATGCGGGATATGTTTTTGGAATGAAGATGGCTTCAAAAGAAGCTACTTTTGACGATTTTGGTTTTGGACATTTTATTGACCAAATGGGTGGATTGATGAATCCCTCAACTGCTACACAGACAAAGTCTGCCCTTTTAGCTCATAAGCCAGAAAATCTTAACAATCCAGATGCTAGAACAAATTATGAAACAAAGCTAACTTATAAAGTTCCTCTTTTTACAGGATACAAACTCCAAAATGCACAAAAAATGGCACAACTTCAAGTGTTGGCAAATAGTGCAAAGTATACTTATGATAAAAAACAATTAGGACTGGAGGTCTTAAAAGCATATAATGGTGCAGTTGCCTCAAAAGAGTTTATAAAAGCGACAACAAAAGCTAAAGAAGCAACCAACTCTTTTGTTGAGTTTGCAAAAGAGCTTTACAATGAAGGTTTAGTAACCTCCATAGATGTAAAACAAGCAAAAGTTTATGATATGGGTGTTGACTCTAAAATGATAGAAGCTAAAAATAGATATGATCTTGCAATCTCGTATTTAAAATTCTTAACAAGTGATACTTCTATTACCGATGTGAAAAACTTTAAAAATATTGATATTGATATAAAATCTCTAAATCTTCTACAAGTAAAAGCAAATAAAAATAGAGATGATTTTTCTTGGATGAAATACAATGTAGATACTATGAAAACAAAAATAGATTTTGATAGTGCCAATAACTATCCTATGATAGGTGCTCAGCTTGAATATGGGAATAATGATGATACATTTAATCCTGTAGATACTGATCATGATTATTATTTGGGTGCAGTTGGACTTTCTTATACTTTATTTGATGGTTCACTTACTTCTATAAAAAAACAAAAAGCAAAGATTCAATATAACAAAACTAAATATTATTTAGAATATATGAAAGATGGTATCAAGCTTGAAGTAGAAAAAAATATGTTAACTTTACAAGCTAAGAAAAAGATATTTATCCAAAAACAAAAAGCTCAAAATCTTGCAGAACAAGTTCTGGAACAATCTAGAGAGATGTATAAAAATCATTTAATTAATATGAGCAATCTACTTATGCAACAAGCCAATGAACAAAAAGCAAATGCTGCGATGATTTTTGCAAAGTATGAAGAAACTTTAGCTTCAGCAGTATTACAAATATCTTTAGGAGAAAATTTAAAATGATAAAAAATATTAATAAAAAGATGGGATTAATATTAACTACCATAGTTCTACTATCAAATGTGATATTTGCAAAAACTATAGAATTAAGTTCGACAGTAATTTCTGATAATGAAAAATATATTACAAGTAGATTTATGGGATTTATAAAATCTGTCAATGTAGCAGAGGGTGATATTGTAAAAAAAGGTCAGTTGCTTTATTCTATTGATTCAACTGAGATTGATAGTAAAAAACAACAAGCACTATTGGGTGTACAGATGTATGAAAATCAATATTTAACTATGAAACGAAACTATGAAAGATTTAAAAGGCTTTTAGATAAAGGGCTTGTGTCACGATTTGAAGTAGAACAACTAGAATTAGGCACAAGAAATTTAGAAGATATGGTAAAAATCAGTAAATCACAAGTAAAAGAAGTAGATAATCAATACCAATACTTAACAATAAAAGCTCCAAACAATGGTGTAATTATTAAAAAAACTATCAAAGCAGGGGAGATGGCGATACCTGGAATGCCAGCTTTAGTTCTTTCTGATTTAAGTTCACTAAAAATAAAAACTGAAGTAAGTGAACAAGATTTAAAAAATGTATTTATAGGACAAAAAGCCAGAGTGCAAATACCCTCAATGAGTTTAGAAACTATTGGAAAAATTATAGCAATAATCCCAAGCTCAAATCCTATGACACATACTTTTACAATCAAATTGTCATTTGAAAAAACACAAAATGTATATCCTGGTATGTATGCACAAGTTTTTATAGATACTAAGTAGGAATTGATATGTGCAACGATGAAGAGTCAGGGCAAAATATAGCAGGTAAACTTGCTAGTGGTTTTATAGAACACCCTTTGACATTAGTTTTGGCTATATTTATATTAGCCGTTGGATATATGGCTTTAAATTTAACACCTCGTGAAGAAAATCCTCAAATAAAAGTCGCAGGTGGAGCAGTGATTGTTCCTATGCCAGGAGCTAGTGCTAGTGAGATACAAAAAGTTATAGTTGAACCACTTGAAAGAAAAATACGAGGAATCAAAGGTGTTGAAAATATCTATTCAATAGCTCGTGAATCTGTAGGTATCATTCAAGTTCAATATTATATTGGTCAAGATAAAGCGGCATCTGATTTAAAGCTATACGATCAAGTTATGAGAAATATGGATTATATGCCAAAAGGTGCGATGCAACCAATCATAAAAACTATGGATATTGATACTGATATACCTGTGGCTACTATTGCTTTTTATAGTAAAGATAAAAGTGTATCTCAAACAGATTTATACAATAGAATAAGCAAACTTGGACATGAGATAAATAAAATAGAAAATGTTGCAGTTGTAGATTTAAAAGGTGAAAAAAAAGAGCAGTATAATGTTCAAGTTGATTTGGGGAAATTATCTGGTTATCATTTGTCTTTAGGACAAATAATGGAGTCTATCAAAGGACTTTCTTTTGAACTTCCCGATGCAAAAGGAAGAACAAAAAATAATGAAATAGTGATGTTTGGAATCCAAAGTGCAATTCAAAGTGTTGATGACTTAAATAATATTTTAGTGGCTTCATATATGGGCAGTCCAATATATCTTAAAAATATAGCAAGTGTAGTTAAAAGTTTTGATATACAAAATAATAAAACAGCTTTACTTTACACTCCAGATAGTAAAGAGATACAACAAACAACTCTTACTGTATCAAAATTAAAAGGTGCAAATACCGTAGTGATAAACGATAAAATATTTAAGTACCTTCAAAACATAAGTAATGACTTGGATAAAGAAAATATTGGATATGTGATAACTAGAAATGATGGATTTACTGCAAATCATGCAGTTAATGAACTTGTATTTCATCTTGTGATATCTATTGTGATTATTGCTATTTTACTTATTTTTACTCTTGGACTTAAAGAAGCAATAATTGTTTCTCTTACTGTTCCTATGATTTTGGCATTGACTTTATTTGTTGGTTTTTTAATAGGTGAAACTATAAATAGAATCACACTTTTTGCACTATTACTTAGTCTTGGACTTTTAGTTGATGCGGCAATTATTGTGATTGAAAATATTCATAGACATCTTCATTCTTCTGAAAGTAAAGAAAAAACTTTAAAAGATATAGCAATAGAAGCTACAAATGAGATAGGAAATCCAACAAATATAGCTACCCTAGCAATTGTGATGACTTTTATCCCTATGTTTTTTGTAGGAGGAATGATGGGTCAGTTTATGCATCCTTTACCTGTCTTTGTCCCTATTGCATTACTTATGTCCTTATTTGTTGCTTATATATTTACCCCTTATTTAGTAAATAAAATGTTAAAGAAGGATGACTAATCATGAGCGATGAACAATTGAAATCTACTAGACTTGAAACTTTAATATATAATATTTTACAAAGTAAATTTAAAAGAATTTTAGTTTTATTTATCACTTTATTACTGTTTATAGGTTCTGTGTATATGATACCTCTTGAGCTTGTAAAGGCTAAGATGTTACCTGGAAAAGATAGCGATACTTTTTCTATATATGTTGATTTACCAGAGGGTTCTTCTGTTCTTCAAACAAAAGAGGTTACATCTTGTATTGCTAAGAATTTACAAGAGGAAAAAGTGATAACTGCTATTTCTGTATTTTTAGG
>Ga0193956_1000561_pt1 | contig 16629 bp, 19 predicted proteins | sample BB_7_MG_FD_140358 | JGI IMG/M metagenome (GOLD analysis project Ga0193956, IMG submission 140358) | Microbial mat bacterial communities from the Broadkill River, Lewes, Delaware, United States - BB_7_MG | ecosystem: Environmental > Aquatic > Freshwater > River > Microbial mats | place: USA...
ATGTTATTATTGCTGATGATAAAATAATTAAAATAATTGGATATATCATTAATTGCATGTAAAATTTATTATTCATCTATTCCCTTACTGTAACAACTATTATACTGAAAAAATGTCTAACAATTGTTACAAAACTATAAATTACTCTACAAATTAAATAATTTAATTTATAGAACATTATAATTAACTTTTAACTATAATAAGATAATAATCTAAGTATATAATTTTGTAATTATTTAGTAACTTTTAGTATATATTATAAAATAAATTAAAAGGAGATAGTCTCGTGTCTAGTTTTATAATTGCAATTGATATTTTGTTGTTATTATACTTTGTATCACAAGGTGTAAAAAGTAAAAATAGATTGGTGATATTTTTTGCTTTAATACAACTGGTTTTATATTTTATTGTTCTTAGTTTAGATTTCTTTACTTTTTCTGATAACTTTTTACTTGATAAAGTCTCCTTTTTTATGCTTTTAGTGGTTAATATAGTAGGGCTTATAATAATTTTGTATGCAACAACTTATATTCAAGATGAAAAATTTAGTAAATCCAAAAAAATCAATTTTATTCTAATTTTATTTTTCTTTCTAGCTGTTATGAATCTTACTGTTAGTACAAATAATTTAGAGATATTTTTTTTAGGTTTTGAGCTGACAACACTTTGTTCGTACCTACTTATTAGATATAGAGGTGATACTTTATCTCAAAAGAATGCTCTTCAAGCTTTATGGATGAATCAAATAGGTGGAGTTGCTATTTTGATATCTTTGATTGTTTCAATTATCTATTATGATACTGTGTATTTGGATATACTTTTAAAATCAACAGATGGTACATTTTTACTTCCAATAGTCTTTTTAATACTTGCCGCTTTTGTAAAAGGTGCTTCAATTCCATTTCATCCTTGGCTTTTAGGGGCGATGGTAGCTCCAACTCCTGTAAGTGCTATCTTACATAGTGCAACTATGGTTAAGCTTGCTCCTTATTTGATACTAAAACTCTCACCTGCTTTTTCTCCCACTTTATCAGTTCTAGTTATGTTATTTGGTAGTTTTGTTTTTATGGGGGCTTCTATATTAGCTCTAGGTAAAGATTATTTTAAAGAGATTTTAGGACTATCAACTGTTGCACTACTGGCTTTAATGATGGCAATTGCTGCTATTGGAACCCCTGAAGCTATTGATATATGTTTGATTCTTATAGTTTTTCATGCAATATCAAAAGCTTTATTGTTTTTGCAAGCGGGGATTTTAGAAAAAGTTTTTCATTTGAAGTATTTACAAGATATAAATTATCTAGTAAATAACTCTAAGTTAGTAGTATTTTTTATAATTATTGGATTTGGTTCTTTGACACTTCCTCCTTTTGGGGCATTTATAGGAAAGTTTAACTCTATAGAATTAATAGCTTCTCTTATAGGTCAAAATATCTTATATCTATTTTCTTTAGTTTTTATACTTCTTGGTTCTGTTTGTTTAACACTACTTTATTTTAAAGTACTTACAAAACTTTTAGCTACAAAGAATCAAAACTCTCAAAAGCAAACAGATATAGGACTGGTATATAAGTTTACATCGTGGAGTTTGGTTTTATTATTGATTATTGGTACTTATATTTGTTTTGAATTTGCTTTTTTAACTATAGATCAAATAATTGTACCAAGCTTTTTAATTATAGTTACACTTATACTTTTTTATACTTCAAGTTTTAAATATGCACATAGAGTAAAAGAGTATAATTGTGGTGAGAAAGATGAGTTATCTTTGAGTGCTTATTATTTTGATATAGACAATAAATATAAAAAACTTATCTTAATAGTTTCTATAATTTTGATATGTTTAATAATACTAGGAGGATTTTAATGTTTGAAATAATTCTTATTTTAATATCTCCAATTATAGGTGGACTCATATATGGAGTAGAACGAGTTGTTAAAGCAAGAATGCAAAATAGAGTTGGTCCTCCTATTTTACAGCCATTTTATGATATGTTTAAACTTCTAGATAAACAGCCCATCATGATAAACTCTGGGCATATCATCTTTGCATTGATGCATTTTATAACTCTTTGGGTAGTTGTTGCTATGATTATCCTTGGGCAAAGTATTTTGTATATTATTTTTATACATCTTTTGGCTTCGATTTTTTTAGTATTGGCAGGATTTAGCGTAAATTCTGTTTATTCTCATGTTGGTTCCAATAGAGAACTTCTTGCAATCGTAGCTTATGAGCCTATTTTAATCTTAATTGCTATTGGGTTTTATATAGTAAATGGTAGTTTTGAAATTAATATGATAGTTCAAAATGACATCTCACTATTTTCTATGCTATTTTTATTTTTAGCATTTTTACTAATCATCCCTATCAAACTCAAAAAATCACCCTTTGATGCTGTAGAAGCTCATCAAGAGATAGTGGGTGGTGTTGAAGTTGAGTTTAGTGGAGTGTTTTTTGAGATACTATATATGGCAAAGTGGATAGAGTATGTTTTTATCTATGCTTTAATTTTCCTATTTGTGGGGAATAATATACTTTTGGGAACAATTCTTTCTCTGCTTATATTTTTACTTTTAAACTTAGTGGATAACTCAACTGCACGTATAAGAATAGATAATTTAGTAAAAATTACTTTAGGCTTAGGATTGGCTTTGAGTATTGTAAATTTAGTGTGGTTATCTTATGTTTAATTTTAAAAAATATAGAAAAAAATCACCATGGATACTTCACTACAACGCAGGAAGTTGTAACGGTTGTGATATAGAGATACTTAGCTGTCTCTCTCCTAAATATGACCTAGAAAGATTTGGAGTGATAAACACAGGAAACCCAAAACAATCAGATATCATGCTAGTAACTGGACCAGTTACTTATCGCTCACGTGAAAGACTAGTAGAACTCTATACCCAAATGCCAGAACCAAAAGTAATAATTGCAGTTGGAAGCTGTGCAAATACTGGTGGAGTTTTTCGTGGTATGTATAATGTAGAAGATGGAATAGATAGATATATCCCAGTTGATGTTTATATCCCAGGGTGTGCATCAAGTCCAGAACTTATAATTGATGGAGTCGTAAAAGCTTTAGAGATACTTGAATCCAAAACAAAAGAGATAGAAAAACCAAAAAAATTATACAAAGATGAAACTATAGAAAATGGAATAGTAGATAAAACCCAAATGGCACAAAAGGTAAAAGATGATAAATAGAATCACTACACAACTATCAACAGTAAAAAATGATATAGAAAAATTTTATGATAAAAAAGTCTGGCACTTCTTAACTCTAAATGGTGTAAAACTTGATGAGAGTACGACTGAAATTCAATGGATATTTTCAAAGTATAATAATGATGATATCACTATGTTCTATACAAATGTAAAACAAGATGAGATAATCCCAAGTATTACAGATATTTTACCATCAGCTATTATGTCTCAAAGAGAGATAGTTGATATGTTCGGTATTGAGGTTGAAGATAGTGAAAAAGGTTTGTATTTGGATGAGGATTCGGAACAGATGCCACTTAGTAGTTGTGGGATTTAATGATGGCTAAAAAAACTATAAACATACCACTTGGTAGCCAACACATCTCACTTCTTGAACCAGTAAAATTTAAATTCGAGTGTGAAAATGAAAAGATAATAGCTGTGGATAGTGACGTTGGTTTTGTTCATCGTGGAATAGAAAAAGCTTGTACTACGAAGTTCAAATACGATGCTGTTGGATATGTAGTAGCTCGAATTTGTGGGCTTTGTGCTATTACTCACTCTTTGACTTATACTACTGCTGTGGAAAATTTACTTGAGGGTGAGTTGACTTTGAAAGTTAAGTATTTACGTATGTTGGTTGCTGAACTTGATAGGATTCATTCTCATATGTTGTGTTTATCTCATACAGCTGAAAATGCTGGTTTTGAAGCTATGTTTATGCAAATCATGGGAGATAGAGAATATGTGATGGATTTGCAACGACTACTTACTGGAAACAGAGTACAGTTTGATTATATAAGTATTGGTGGTGTAAATCGTGATTTAAGTAGTGAAGTTGCAAAACAAATTAAAATCAATCTGCAAATTATCAAAGAAAAAGTTCATGAATATATAGATGAGTTTACTAACAATTGGAGTTTATCTTTAAAATATAAAGATATAGGAACATTGAGTCTTGATGAAGCATATACTTATAATGCTATTGGTCCTCTAGCTCGGGCTTCTGGAATAGCAACTGATATAAGAGCTACAAGTGACTATTTACCTTATGATAAAATAGGATTTCAGATACAAACCGCAACAAAAGGAGACATCCATAGTAGAAATATGGTACGGCTCAATGAGATATTAAACTCTATTGCTATGTGTGAAAATATTGTAGATGGATTACCTGATGGGGAAATTCAAACAAAATTCAAAGGGAAACCAAAAGGGGAATCAATAGTAAGACTTGAAGCTCCAAGAGGGGAGTTGATGTACTATCTAAAAGGTGATGGAAAAGCTATGCTAAATAGAGTGCGAATAAAAACACCTACATTTGCTTGTATCCCAGCTTTTTCTGAAGTGTTTACAGGTTCAAACTATGCAGATGCACCAGCTATTTTAGCATCTTTTGATCCATGTTTATCGTGTACTGCAAAATAGGATAAGAGATGATAGAGTCATTTAAAAAAGCATTTAACAATCTTTTTAAAAAACCACAAACTATAGATTATCCTGCAACTCCTCTTGAAACTATAAAAGGGGATAGGGGACTTATCGAGTATGGGGAAGAGCATTGTATATATTGTCTAAAATGTGAAAAAGCTTGTCCTCCAGGTTCTATACTTTTTACAAAAACTGAAACTCCAAGTTCAAATGAAAAAAATAAAAAGTCTTTAAAGTACCAATACAATCAAAATCTTTGTATATATTGTGGGGAATGCGTAAGAGCTTGTCCAAAACCTGATGAGGCACTATGGCAAAGCGATAAAAAACCAAGTATATCTACAAGAAAAGATAGAGTAAATGATGCTTGGTTTGAAGTGGAAATGCTTAAAAGAGATATTGAATAATACTCTAATTATTTGCAATTGTATGTGCTAGTTTTATAAGATTTTCTGACCATCTTGGATTAAGAGGTGTTATCCCTATGACTTTTATACTTAGTTCTTGTGCTATTAGTTTTGCACCTTTTTGTGAAAATTCTGGTTGTGTTAATATTGCTTTTACTTTATGCTCTCTTGCTTTTTCAATCATTTTTCTGAGTTCATTTGCTTTTGGTTCTTTTCCATGTACTTCTATAGCCATTTGTTCAAGATTGTATTCATTTGCAAAATATCCCCATGCTGGATGAAAAACCATAAATTTTGCACTGTTAGGTACATCTTTTAAAACTTCTGTAATCTTTTTGTCTGTTTTTCTTGCTTTTTTTACAAACTCTTCATAGTTCTTTTTGTATTTTTCTTTGTTTTTTTCATCATATCTTACAAGAGTTTCATAGATATTTTTACCAATTTTTTCAATATTTTTTGGTATTGTCCATACATGTATATCTTTTTTTGGAAGTTGTCTACTAGAAAACTTTTTAGGCTTTTTATTAAATTTCATATCAATTCTATGAATACCATTTGAGCAGTTAAGTATCTCCATATTTTTGTTTTGATCTTTGATTCTAGGAAGCCAGGCTTTTTCAAAGTGTCCACCAATAGTAAAATAAACATCTGCTTTATCAACAGCTATCATTTGCGAAGCTTTTGGTTCATAAAGATTAGGATTTGAACCAATTGGTACTAACAATGTAGTATTAACTAAACCTTTACCTATTTGTTCTACAAAGGCTTTTTGTGGGGCGATACTAACAATTACATTTACTTTTGCATAAGTATATGTTGTTAAAAATAATAAGCTTATAGCTAAAAACAATTTTTTCATTTTTATTCCTTGTATATTTTATACTGATACTTGTTATCAATACGAAATAGTACAATAATATTATTAAATGCGACTTAGTCGCAATCATGATGTTATTTAAATAATTTGCGACTAAGTCGCATATAAGACACTATTGACTACAATTCAATAAAAATGCGACTTACTCGCAACAAAAGGAATAGAATGAAAAAAACGATTTTAAGTACGATGTTATTAACTCTAGCATTAAATGCAAATAGTGATATTTATCTAAATACGGGGATAAAAGATTATAGTAACTCTAAAACGAAAGTTGATGGTAAAACAAACAATGTCGGAATAAACTTCAATTATCAAAATAGTTATATAAATCTAAACTATATGAAAGATGAAGTAAACAAAGAACATCCCGTTACAAAAAAAAGTATGGAACAATTAAATGTTAAGAAATATAACATTAATTATAAATATAAGGTTAATGATAAACTTAGTCTAAAAGCAAATTATATAAAAATTATTGACAATCTTGCCCCAACTGATCAAGGTAAAATATACGGTTTGGGTGTGAAATATAATTATTTTAAAGGATTAGGAACTTCTTTTGATGTGTATAGAAGTGATTATAACAACTTCAATGTAAATCAATATGACTTATCTATTTACAAAGGTTTTAAAATAGGTGAGATTAAGTCAAAAGTTACTCTTATAGCAAAAAAGATAGAAATAGATGGTGACAAATATGGAAACTATATTTTTAAAGATAAAGACTATTTAACAACTGGTATTAAACTAAATGGTTCATATAATGGATATGTTGGAGGAATAGGTGCATTTTTTGGAAAAAGAATTTTTTCTGTGTTAAAAGATGGAACAAAAGTACAACACCATGCAATGGAACAAGATAAAACATATATGATTAGTTTTGGAAAAAAGTTTAAAAATTTTGACTTAATAGCTTCATACTCTTATCAAAATGGTAAAGAGTTACCAGAAAAGCAAGATGATGTGGATACAAAAGTAACATCGTTGATGTTAAAATATAAATTTTAAAAGATACAAATTATAGCTATTTTGTAACCAAAATTAAATACACTGTTCTCATATAAATAATTAGATAAAATATGGATATATCTTAACACAAAGGTTAGTGATGAGAATAGTAATAATTGGCGGAGGAATTGCCGCAGCTTATTTGGCTAATAATATTAAAAAGCAAGATACTACTACGAATGTATTAATCCTAAGTGATGAAAACTATCAGCCTTATGATAGGATTCATCTTTGTAGGCTTGTAGATGATAAAGAAGACGTAGAGGGTATCAAGCTTCCAATTGACCCAACTGTCAAAATAGAACTCAATCAAAAAATTATAAATATCGACCATATAAAACAACGAGTTTACTCAAAAGATTCAATGTTTTCATACGATAAACTAATTTTAGCAACGGGTTCGATACCAACAACTTTATTTGACATAAGTAAAATACAAAATGCAAGTGTATTTCGTAGTGCGAATGATTGTAAACTTATAAAAGAATCTATCAATTCAAGAGAAGTAGTAATAGTGGGAAGTGGACCAATTGGTTTGGAACTTCTTGAAACTTTGAATGAACTAGATGAGGTAAAATCTATAACTTTATTACTTCGTGGTAACCACCTTTATGATAAAACCTTATCTTTGGAATCTATAAAAACTATTGAACATTGTTATCTTAAAACTGGAAAAGTCAAAATTTCATATGAGGATGAGGTGGTTGATAAAATTATCCAAGATGGAAAGATCACACTTTTACAAACTAAAAAATTAGAGATACAAAATACATTTTTAGTTTTTGGTGTAGGGATAGAACCAAATATAGCTGAATTTAGAGATGATTTAGTGTGTGATAAAGGTATCTTGACAAATAGATTTATGCAAACTAAAAGTAAAAATATCTATGCCGTAGGGGAATGTGCACAAGTACAAGATGATACTCTAAGTTTTGTAGCAGGTCACGTAAAAGAGTGTACAAGGCAGGCTGATATTGCAATAGCAGATATTTTTGGATTAGAGAAAAAAGAGTTTGATCTTGATGTGAGTATTGATATGCTCAAAGTTGGTGAGTTTGATTTAGTAGAGGTGCGATCGCCGTTTTATGATAATGATTTTGAAAAGATACTTATCACATCTAAAAAAGATAATCGAATAGATGAGTATTATGTAAAAGATGATAAATTGGTTCGATTTATAGGGATAAACTCAAATGTGGATATTGCTTATCTTGAATCTTTGATGAAAAGTGAAGAAAAAATAGATGCAAGTTATCTTTATCAAAATCGACTTATAGGAGAGCGTGGAAGATTGATCTGTTCTTGTGAGTATGTTTATCATAAAGATTTAGAAGATATTGTTACTCAAACTGGTATTCGTAATTTTATGGAATTAAAAGAGTTTAGTGATGCTGGGCGTGTTTGTGGTAGATGTAAAGTGATGGTTGAAGATGTTATCAAAGAGTCTCAATCTTTGATAGACCCTAATAAACCACGTAAAACAGCAGAAGATATAAAAAGAGAAAAAGAGTTATTTGAAGCTCAAAAAAGAATAGATAAGTTCAATAAACTACACCCAAGAAATAACTTAACAAGTAACAATCTAGAATCAGCAATGCAATCTTTGGATATAGGGAAGCATGAAGTAAATAGTTGGGTTTCAATGGTTACTGCTAATATGCAACTTCATCCTAGTTTTGAACAAACAGTTCAAGATGCTGTATCAAATTTAAACAAAGTTCCAATTATATGGCTTGAACTAAGCGACTGTAGTGGAAATAGTGAAGCCTTTATAAAATCAGCAAATCCTACTATTGAAGATTTGATATTTGATTATGTTAGCTTAGATTATCATGAACTTATCATGAGTGCAAGTGGTGACCAGAGTGAAACTATACTTGAAGATATTATATTAAATCAAAAAGGTGAATATATCTTGATAGTGGAGGGTGCAGTTCCTCTTGGAATGGATGGAAAATTTCTAAGAATAGGACCACGTGGAGAAACGGGTCTTGAACTTTTACAAAAAACTGCAAAAGATGCCGCACTAGTACTTGCAGTTGGAAGCTGTGCTTTGGATGGAGGTATAGTAGCTGCCAAACCAAATCCAACTGGTGCTGTTGGAGTTTCTCAAGCTTTAAAAAGAGATGATATCATCAATCTTCCAGGTTGTCCTGTAAACCCAACAAATATTGTAGGGACACTTTTATCATATCTGATGTTTGAAGAGTTACCACCTTTAGATAAGTTCAACCGACCACTATGGGCTTATGAGGGAAGAGTTCATGATAATTGTGAAAGAAGAGGTCACTATGAATTAGGTGAGTTTGTTCAAAGTTGGGGAGATGAGGGTGCAAAAAAAGGATACTGTTTATTTGAGATGGGATGTAAAGGCCCTTATGCAAATGTAAATTGTCCAACTATGAAATTCAACGCAGGGACGAGTTGGCCAGTTCAAGCAGGACATGGTTGTATGGCTTGTACTGAAGTTGGATTTGTTGATAAATATGCGAGTGAAAGAAAGGTAGATGATGAATAAAAAAATTGTAATAGACCCAATCACAAGAATTGAAGGTCATCTTCGTATCGAAGTAGAAGTTGATGAGAACAATATAGTAAGAGAATCATATGCAAGTGGTCAGTTATTTAGAGGAATTGAAACTATACTAAAAAATAGAGACCCAAGGGATGCAGGACTTTTAGCTGGTCGTATTTGTGGAGTTTGTACCAATTCTCATTTTCGAGGGGCGATTAGTGCTGTTGAGGATGCCTATGATATTGATATACCAAAAAATGCAGATATCATAAGAGACCTAATGGCGATGGCATTATTTATACAAGATCATGTGGTGCATTTTTATCACCTTCATTTACTTGATTTTGTTGATGTGACAAGTGCTTTAAAAGCTGATGCAAAATTAGCTTCAAAAGAAGCACATAAATATCATGATAAACCATTTAGAAATTCCCATTCACACTATGAATCGGTACTTACAAAACTGCAAGGTTTTGTAGATGCAGGAAAATTAGGTCCATTTTCAAATGGATACTGGGGACATAAAGATTATAAGCTTACTTCTGAACAAAACTTAGTACTGATATCTCACTATTTAGAAGCTTTAAAGTTTCAAACAAATATAAGTAAAGCAGTTGCCATTTTTGGTGGAAAAACGCCTCATCCTCAAAGTTTAGTTGTGGGTGGAGTGACAAGTGTTCAAGATATGTTAAATCCTCAAAGACTCAATGACTATTTATTTATCATAAAAGAAGCCAAAGATTTTATAGATCGTGCATATTTACCTGATATGAAACTACTTGTAAGTGGATATAAAGATGAAATCAAAGCTGGAAGTGGTCGAGCAAATGGTAACTTCTTGTGTGTAGGTGGATACCAATTTGAAGATAAAAAACAGTTATTTGATAGTGGAGTGATATATAGTCATGAATTTTTAAATATCAAAGAGTTTGATGAAACAAAAATCACAGAAGAAGTAGATAGAGCTTGGTACAATGATGATGAAGAACAATCTATAAACTACACAGATTTAAATAAAGATGGTACACTAAAAACTGTAAAAAATGATGATAAGTATACATGGATAAAAGCCCCACGATATGATGGAAAAGTTATGGAAACGGGACCTCTTGCTCGTGTATTGGTGAGTTATAAAAAAGGTAATAAACTTATCAAATCATTTGTAGATGAATTTTTAGAAGATACAAATCTAGAACTAATAGACCTCTCAACTACAATAGGAAGAAATGCTACAAGAGCAATAGAAACTATATATGTATGTGAATATATTTTTAAACTTACGAGTAATTTAATACAAAATATAAAATACTACGATACTTCTACTTGGACAAGTTTTGATATTGAAAAAAAAGAAAAAGATACAAAAGGGAGAGTTTTTTTAGAAGTACCACGTGGAGTATTATCTCATTTTGTAAATATTCAAGATAAGAAAATCAAAAATTATAGTGTCATAGCCCCAACAACTTGGAATGCGACACCTAAAAACTTTGATGGAAAAAGAGGAGCTTATGAAGAAGCACTTATTGGTCTAAAAATAGAAGACTTAACTAAACCATTGGAAGTATTAAAAGTGATACACTCTTTTGACCCATGTTTAGCTTGTGCTGTTCATGTTATGGATATTAAAGGGGAAAAGATGGAGAGGTATTTAGTGTGACTAAATACCTATTTATTCTATGTTCGTAGAATCTTAGTTCCAAGATTGAATTTCTATTATATTTCCCTCTATGTCCCGTAAATATGTAAATTTTAATATCCCTACATCTTCAATTTCATTTTCGATAACTTCGCCTAACATAGTTGCTCCATGCTCCAAAGCTTTTTTTAATACCAAATCTACATTATTAACTTCAAATGCAATATGAGTAAATCCAATTTGATTTGCCATCATTGGAACTGTATCTACAAATTTTTCATAAGAAAATATCTCTAATGTGGGAGGATTGTCATATCCAGGTAATGATAAATGCACTCCCATTTGTCTTGCATTTTTAATTCCGATTGCTTTATCTAACCACTCTCCACGTAAATCTCTCTCGGGTGGTTTGATTTTGCATTCAAAAACATCTATATAAAATTTTGATAATGTTTTCCAGTTTCTAGCAGCTATATTTGTGTGTGCAAATCTCATTTTTATTTCCTTATATTTATTTATAGTTTAATTTAGCATAAAAAAAGGGGACAACTACTTTTGTAGTTATCCCCTTTTAGATAAAATAGTATTAACTATTATAAAGCGTCTTCGTGAGAAGCTAAATACTCAGCAACACCTTCAGTTGATGCTTTCATACCATCATCACCTTTTACCCAACCAGCTGGACATACTTCACCATGCTCGTTTGTAAATAACATTGTATCAACCATTCTGATCATCTCATCAATGTTTCTACCTAAAGGTAAGTCATTGATAACTGCATGTCTGATAGTACCATCAGCGTCAATTAAAAATGATCCTCTTAGTGCAACACCACCATCAAGAAGTACATCATATGCTCTTGAGATATCTTTTGTTAAGTCAGCTACTAAAGGCATATTAACTCTTCCAATACCACCTTGGTTTACTGGAGTTTCTCTCCATGCAAAGTGTGAAAATTGTGAATCAACAGAAACACCAATAACATTAACACCTCTTTCTTTAAAATCTGCAACTCTTTTAGAGAATGCAATGATTTCTGAAGGACAAACAAAAGTAAAATCTAATGGGTAAAAGAAAAGTACTGTACCTTTTTCACCAAAGTTTTCTGATAATTTAAAATCTTCAACGATTTGACCGTCTGCTAATACAGTTGTTGCTGTAAAGTCTGGAGCTTGTTTTGTTACTAACATATTTAGTTTCCTTGTATTTTTTAAGTAGCCGCATTTTACAGTAATTATTTTAAATAAGCAACGTATAAAAAAAATAAGTTTAATTTATTAAGATTTATTTAATAAATAATAATTTTAAGTAGCAAATAATTTTTATCTTTTAACTAGTAGATTATTTTTTTAAGTCTATTTACAGTGAGATGGGAATAATATAATTGTATAGGAAGTAGAAATATGAAAAAGTTATGTGAATTAAATAGTAAACAATTTAAAGAAAATAAAGGATTAGTTTTATCATTATCAAGAGATATAAAGTTTATATGTAAAAAATGTTTACGAGTAAGCAATGATAAAAAAGTTTTATGTAAAAGCGAAAAAATTTGAATAAATAAAAGAGTTTATCTCTTTTATTTATTATTCAATTGTAGGATCAACAAATACTCTAGCGCCCAATTCTTTATCTATACTATATAAGCCATAGCCATCGCCACCAACTATTTTAAATTTATCAATGATTTCACTAAACAATGATTCCTCTTCAACTTGCTCTTTTACGTACCATTGAAGTAGATTATAAGTTGCATGGTCTTTCTCTTTCATTGCCATATCACTTAAGTCATTTAACCATCCTGTCATTTTTTGTTCATGCTCAAATGCCATTACAAAAACTTCAATAATAGAGTTTGCATCTACTATATTTAAAGCTTTGATATCTTGTAGTACAATTTGGGCACCTTGTTCTTCAAGATACCTAAAAAGTTTCATAGCGTGAGCCACTTCTTCTTGGTATTGCATATTAAACCATTTTGCACAGCCATTGTATCCATTTGAACTAGCATATGCCGACATACCCAAATAAATATATGCAGAATGAAATTCTTTATTTAGTTGTCCATTAAGTGCTTTTGTTATTTTTTTGCTTATCATCTTTTCTCCTAAATATTTATCTAAGTATAGCTAAAAATTATAAATATATAAAATTATAACTTCTATTACTTAGCAAAATAAGAATATTTTAAAACTTAGTTAAAAATAAAATAAAATTATTATTTGATAATAATTATCTATTAGAAATAGTAAAATCAAAGAAGTTACAGTATAATTGAAATTATGAACTATACAAATATATTACGAGAACACAATTTAAAAGCTACTCCACAAAGATTAGCAATATTAGAGTCAATACAAATTAATGGTCATATTAATATTGATAAATTATATGAAGAGATTAAAGAGAAGTTTAATTCTGTTTCTTTAGCTACTATTTATAAAAATATTAATGCTATGACAAAAAGTATGTTGCTTTTTGAAGTAAAATTGCCAAATGAAAAATCAGTTTATGAGATAGTAAAAGAACAACATTCACACTTATTATGTACTAATTGTAATGAAGTTATTGACATTTATGTCGATACAAATAGTATAGCTAGTAACATATCAAAAAAACACGACTTCGCCGTTAAACAAAGCGATTTGGTGCTATCAGGTACATGTAAAAACTGTATAAACTAAATAGTCCTTTTGGACTAACCTTTATCTTTTCTTAAAAATAACTACTAAATAAAACTATTTAATTTATTGATACATATCAATTAAAATAGAGAATAATAATGTTAGAATTTTCCCATAGCTTCATATAATGACACAAGGATACAAGATAATGATAGTATTAGACGCACCTTTTTTAAATCTCCCAGAGATTCCAGTTGACAAATTTCTACCTATATTTTTGAATTCTTCCGCTGTTCTTTTATTTGGACTATTTTATGTGGCGATATATACGCTAGTAAAAATGGGTTACTTGAAAAAAATATATATGCCTTTTGCATATTTTTTTTGGTGCCTACAAACATATTGTTTGTACTATGTGATCGATGCTTTAGGCAGTGATCCATTTACTGTAAAGGTTTTAATGATAGCGATGTTTGGATACTTATTGCTTCCTCATCTGTATTATTACCTAAATCAGCGATCAGAAGAGCGATATGAACAATAAAATTAAAGGGGGAAATATGTCTAAAAGAACTGTTTCAGTATGGACAGACAACCGATTTTGGGCTAGATCTGCAGGTTGGGTTACTGGTTTTTCAGCAGTATTACTAATCTGGTTGACATTTGACACAATGGGTCAAATCCAAATGGGAAATGATGATGATCTTAAAAATGGTATAGCAAAAAGGGTTCCAGGACCAACTGTTATTAACTATAAAATCACTTATGAAATGAGTGACAAGAGAGGTCATGAGGTGCCAGTTATTGGTGAAAAAGAGAAATTTTTTGGTAGAGATGATTACAGTGAAGAAGAAGCTGGTGCATTACTACACTTAGGAAAACTAGGAAGTCAAGCTAAGAACTGTATGAATTGTCATACATTACTTGGAAACGGTGCTTACTATGCTCCAGACTTAACAAAAGCTTGGTTAGACCCTGCATGGGGACCTGAGGGAGCTTATCAAAGTATGACAGGGAAGAATACAAAAGAAGAAGCTATGGCTGAATTTTTACAACACCCTTCTCAATACCCAACACATGAAAGAATGATGCCTGATTTAAAAATCACAGCAGAAGAAGCTAAAGGTTTAGTAGCATTCTTAAAACACATGTCATCAATTGATACTAATGGTTTCCCAAGAAACTTTGGTAGAATGGCAGTTGACGGAACAGGAGCAATACATGGCAAATAATTTAAAATGGGAATCACAAAAATTAGCAACTTGGTACTTTACAGTAGCAGTTGTATTATTTGGGGCTCAATTACTTATGGGTCTAATTGCTGCAACACAATTTTTATATCCAAGTTTTCTTTTTGAAATCTTTGATTTTTCAGTTGCTAGAATGGTACACATTAATGCACTAGTTGTATGGATGGTATATGCAATGGTTGGAGCTTCTTACTGGTTATTACCAGAAGAAACTGGAATTGAAACTGTTGGTGTAGGTCTTGCAAAACTAGGATTTATGATTTTAACTGTAGCAGTTACTGTTGTTGTTTTAGTATATATCATTGTTCAAATTGGACCTGCAGATGAGATGACAATTTGGTTTATTAATGAAGGTAGAGAATATATTGAAGCTCCAAGATGGGCTGATATTGGTATTGCAGTTGTTTTAATTGTATTCCTTGCTAACGTATTCTTAACTGCAATGAAAGGTGAAAGAACTGGTATTGTTACTGTTCTTATGGCTGACATGATTGCTTTAGTTGGTTTATATTTATGTGGTATGTTCTTTACAGATAGTATCTCTATGGATCAATTTTGGTGGTGGTGGGTAATCCACTTATGGGTTGAAGCTACATGGGAAGTTCTTGTTGGTGTTTTTGCATCATTTGGTTTAATTAGATTAATTGGAGCAAACAGACAAGTTGTTGAAATGTGGTTATGGATTGAAGTAGCAATGCTATTTGGATCTGGTATTCTAGGTATGGGACATCACTATTTCTGGATTGGTACACCTGAGTACTGGTGGGAAATTGGAGCTTTATTTAGTTCTTTAGAGCCATTACCTCTTGTTGCTATGTTTATACATGTTACTTACGATTGGGGTAAACAAACTGGTAAAGGGCAACTTGTTGCTAATACACCTGCTCTTGCATGGTTCTTTACAAATGCGTTTGGTAACTTCTTGGGTGCTGGGATATGGGGATTCTTCCATACTTTACCACAAGTAAATATTTATACACACGGTACACAGTTTACAAGTGCTCACGGTCACTTAGCATTCTTTGGTGCTTATGCTACAATTCTTATAGGTATATTCTATATAGCTGTACAAGGTACAAATAAGATTACAAGATTGAAGTCAACTTTTGATTCAAAAATGGCTATCGTACTTATAAACGTTGGTGTATTTGGTATGACAGTTGCACTTACAATCTCTGGTTATGGACAAGTTTTAGTTGAAAGAGCTCAAATGGGTGCTACATGGGAAGCATTCTTTGTATCTCAAGATATGTTATGGTTTGTTCAAGGTATGGGTTGGAGACTTGCTATGGGTGTTGTAACTCTAGTTGGTTTTGCTTACTTGGTGAAAGATTTACTTTCTACAGGTAAAAATGAAATTCACGAAAGATAAGGAGAAATAATATGTTTGAACCATTTACAGATATCGTTCCAAGTTTTTTTGGAACTTTAAATCAATATCCATTATTATTGACACTTTTTCTTCACACTGTTATTGTACTTCCTATGTTTGTTATTTACAAGCAAGAGAAGACAAGATTAGAAGAAGAAGCAGATAAATAATTAAGTGGAATATGCGTTACAATTTGGTAACAAATATTCGAATTTTTTAAGAGATTTAAGTTTAACTTAAATCTCTTAGGTTAAAATTTTATATAAGTTTAATTTAAATTAAGGAGAAAAAATGAAATTGA
>Ga0193956_1000562_pt1 | contig 16629 bp, 17 predicted proteins | sample BB_7_MG_FD_140358 | JGI IMG/M metagenome (GOLD analysis project Ga0193956, IMG submission 140358) | Microbial mat bacterial communities from the Broadkill River, Lewes, Delaware, United States - BB_7_MG | ecosystem: Environmental > Aquatic > Freshwater > River > Microbial mats | place: USA...
CAAGTTTTGATTATTTAACTCCTTTTGAGATTTACAATAGTCAAGAGATACCACAGGTAGGATAAGTAGTAAAAAAGAAAATAAGTTTCTAAAATCCTGTCTTGATAAATAAGGACACTTTACCTGTTACGGTTCAATTGAACGAGCACTGAATGCCCAAAATAGTGGAGCTGATTATGTCGCCTTTGGATCATTCTTTCCTTCACCAACAAAACCTAACTCTGGAATTGTGAAAAAGAGCATTCTAAAAAAAGCTAAAGAGAGACTATCTATCCCGATATGTGCAATTGGTGGAATTAGTAGTGATAATATCGATGAGATAACCCAACTTAATCCAGATATGGTAGCTGTTATTAGTGCTGTCTTTGATGGAAATATATCTGAAAATATCAAAAGATTAGGAGTTTAAAAGGTGAAAATAGATTTAGCTTTAGAGTGGTTCTTAAATCCAGATCACTTACCATTTATTGTTGGATTGAAAAAAGGTTTTTTCCAGAGAGAGGGGATTGAGTTAAATATAATTCAGCCAGATGAACACTATGACGGTTTTGAAGCACTTAAAAAAGGCGATATTCAGATGGCAACTAATGAACCTCTTCACCTTATTGAACAGTTCGATAAGAGTATGCTTTCACTTGGTAGCTTTTTTACAACTCGAGGTGGAGTGCTATTAACAGAAAATGGTCTTCAGAAGTTAAAAAATGGTGAAAATATAGAGATATCATCTCCAGTATCAAACAAAACAACCAACACAATAGGATTTGAGTTAATCAAAAGATATTGTGAGAAGTCGGCAAATATAGAAGTCAAAGAGTCTCAAGTTAAATTTGTTGCAACAGATTTTTACCACATTAAAAATATTCAGAAAGGTTTTGATGGTGCTTGGCTATTCTTCTACAACTTTGAAGGTGTTGAGGCTAAACACAATAGTCTTGATCTTATCTATATAGACTCAACAACAGCAGATTTCCCAAATTTTTCAGCTTTAGACATATTCATTAATAGAGATTTTTATAGTGAAAATATCGAAGATGTTAAGAAGTTTGTTGATGTTGTAAAAGAGTCTATAAAGTTTATAAAAAATAATCTTTCAGAGAGTATGGATCTATACTTCTCATACAGTGAAGAGGAGAGAAGCTCTTTAGGAGAAGATATAGTTACCGAAACAGCTAAATGCTTTGATGATAACTTCACTTCTGATCATAAAAAACAGATTGATGTTTTAAACTTCTTTAAGGATATTAAAGTTACAGATTTAGAGCTTAATGAGTTTAAAGAGGCTTTTCTAAAGTAGATGGAGTATGGTCTCTGCTGTCTCTTCAAAAAAGAGAATATAAAGTTTAAAACATTTACACTTACTAACTTCTCTGTTGAGAAAGCTTATGAAGTCTATGATCACAACATTATTGAGCTTCAAAAAGCGATAGATTTCTGCCATCTAAATAAGATTAAAAGTTATAGAGTATCATCTGATATTCTTCCAAAATTTGGAAAACTACATCGTGAAAAGAAGATAGAGGTTGAACCATATCTAAACCGATTAAAAGAGATAGATAGTTATGACTTAATACTATCTATGCATCCTGATCAGTTTGTTAATATAGGTTCTCCAAAAGATAGTGTTGTCTCTAATTCAGTTGAAGTTGTGAAAGATCACATACTTTTATCAAAATACCTAAAGATATCAGATATAAATATCCATATTGGTGGAAGTTATGGAGATAAAGCAGAGACTAAAAAAAGATTTATTGAAAATATGCTGTTTAACTTCAATCGTGAAGAGTTAAATCTAATTACAATTGAGAATGATGAGTTTAACTACTCTCTTGATGATACTCTTGAGGTTGCAGAAAAACTATCTATTCGAGTAACCTACGATATTCATCACGAAAGATGCTTTCATCTAAAGAGTAAGAAAAAAGTTGATGAAACAGCTGAAAAAGAGAACTTTTTTAAAGCGAGAGAGAGTTGGAGAGGTTACGGTTATCAGAGAGTTCACCTATCTTCACCTCGTGATGGCTATACAACCCCTGCTAAAAGCAGACCTCATAACGACTACATAGATATCAATGACTTTCCAAAGTGGCTGAAAGAGTATGATGATGTGCATATCGATATTGAGGCAAAAGCCAAAGAGTTGGCAATAAAAGATCTGTCAGAAACTGTATCTACCCTTTAGATGATCTCTCAATTTTTTCGCTTTCTCTTTACTGGTAGTGATATACTCATTTGTGTCATTAAAACTTATAACAAGTTTGCTCTGTTCAATAGTATCAAACTCTTTAACTTTATCAAGATTAACAAGATAAGAACGGTGAACTCTAAAAAAGTTATAAGGCTCTAAAATCTCCTCAAGACTGGATATACTCTTCTGCATATATGACTCATCAGTAGCTGTTTTAATAATCACTTCAGATAGATCAGCTTTTATATAGATAATATCTTTTATCTCAAGAATCTTGATTGTTCCAAAACTTTTTGTTAAGAACCTCTGAACCTGTTCTCTATCTCTATTTTCACCAACAAACTTTTGAGCCTTTTTCAGCTCTAACTCAAGACTATCTTTAAGTATAGGTTTTAAAAGATAGCCGATAGCTCCAACTTTAAAAGCATCAAGTGCATACTCATCATAGGCAGTTTGGAAAATAATAGCCATATTTGAGTTATAAAAGAGTAGGTCGTTTGCAACTGATAATCCACTAATAGGCATATTAATATCGAGAAAAGCTATATCTATAATCTTATCTTGACCTATTTTGATAGCTTCTTCTGGATCAGTTGTTGAGAAGATGGACTCTTTATCTACTCCAAGCTCTTCAAGTATTCTCTTAACTCTATTTAATGCAAGAGGTTCGTCATCAACGATTAATATTTTCATTTAGTTCCTTTAGGTAGATAGTGAAATATATCTTTCTATCTCTGTAACTATACTTCAAAGAGCCTCTATTTAGTATAGATAGACGACTCTCCAAGTTTGAGAGTCCAATTCCAAATTTTAAATTCTCAATATTATCTCCACTATTTGCAACATAAATCTCCATAAGACTATTTTTACCCTTAGAGACTCCTATCTCTATATCAAAATTGCTATTGCTCTTAAGTTTGCTAAAAGAGTGTTTAATTGAGTTTTCAACAAGAAGCTGAATAGAGAACTTTGGAATCATAAGTTTTAAATATCTATTATCATTGATTATCTCTTTTAAGGATATTCTACTGTTAAAACGGATATTTTCAAGCCAAAGATAGTTTCTAACTATTGATAACTCATCAGAAAGTTTTATCTGACTCTCCTCTCTCATTCCATCTCGAAGAAACTTTGATAATTTTACAATTGAGTTTTCTGCAAGATCTTTATCGATATGAATTAGTTCAGATATAGAGTTTAGTGAGTTAAATATAAAATGAGGATTTAACTGTCCTTCAAGAGATTTTAATCTGCTTTCAATAAGAAGAGAGTTTAATTTCTCTTTCTCTGTTCTTACAACAATAAGAAAATATAAGATTAGACCTATAAGATATGTTAAAAAACCTAAAATAGTAGCTATACTAAATAGATCTGTTTTGTAGATAGATATAACTTTAATATCAAAAAATATAGATATGTAGAAAGCAAATATAGTACCAGAGAATCCTGATATAAATGAGAATAGAAATGCACTTGGATACCAATATTTTCTACTAAATATCGGTAAAACAACTCTGTTTAGAACTGTTATAAATATGGAAGATATTAAAGAGATCAAAAATCCTGTTATTAAGCCAAACAATACTCCATCAATTAGAGACATAGATTGAAGTGAGTAGATGAGGTACCCATTTATCCCTCCAATTATCGTACCAGTTAAAACTATAAAGAGCCAATCTATCCATCTTATATCAAGATCTTTTATCATCAATTATCCTTTTTAAGTTTAAAGCACCTTGAACAACTCCAGGCCAACCTTGCCCCATAAAGCTGTTGTCTCCAACAAAGTAGACTCCATCAACTCCTATATTTTGAGAGATAATTTTAGGTATGTTCTTATATGTTGGTGAGAGGCCCCCAAGACTACTTCTGCCGATATATCTTTTAAATGTTAATGGAGATGCTGAGAAGCTATCTACTATTTCAGAGCTATCTATATTCAGTTCCTTCTGTAAGCTTTCTAATATTCTCTTAGAGAGTGTCTCTTTTCTCTTTTTATACTCACTTTTATCAACTTTCCAAAGATCTGTTTCTGTATGTATAGAGACAGTCACAGAGTAAAATCCTTGTTTAGATATAGTATTATCATTGACATCTGAAAAAGATACAAAAATAGAGTTTGATATTGAGAATGGAAAATCTAAACTCTCTATAATCTGATAATGGTGTTTAAACTCCTTATCACTCTCTATTTTTAGATAAAGGATAAAAGCACTCTGTCCAGTATCAAGCTTTTTAAAACCGTCTAACTCTTCTCTAATCTCTCTATCTTTGAATAGATGACTATTCTCTACTATTGAACTATTAAGAATAATGTTTTTAGATCTATAAGTTCCACTTTTACTTGTAACTATCCACTCTTTATCAGATTTCTCAATAGATGTAACAGAATCTGCAAGATTAACATCATCTATCTTTTCAGCTAAAGAGTTTAAAACACTGCTCATTCCACCAATAGGATAGTAGTTTTTATATAGAGTGTACGATAAAGATAGTGCAACAATGATAAAAGGGAGTTTCTGAAGCTCTTTTGTTTGTGCAACAATTAGTGTCTGATTTTCAATAAAATTAAGAAACTCTCTATCTATATCTGGATAGAAGCTCTCTATTACTGAACGACTATTTCTAAAAGCTATTTTTGGAAGTTTAAAAAAGAGTTTAGATATAGATAAAAAACTATTTAAAGTTTTAAGTATTGAACCTCTATCATATTTAATAGAGTCTATGTTGTCATAGAAAATATCAGAAATATCTTTTATAAGTTTTAAAAACTCCCTATTTCTCATATCTGGAAAAGCTCTATCTATCTCTTTTAAATATTTATCAAAACTAAAATATCTATTAATCTGTTTACCATCTATTAAAACAGTTATAGCTGGATCTACACGATAAACATCAGGAGTGACTCCGACCTCATCAAAGACTCTTTTTACTGGAGAGTTTCTACCGTAAAGAGCAAAAGTCGTTGCTCCTATATTGTAACCGAAACCGTCTCTAAAGAAAGTTCCACTACAACCACCAAGATAGCTCTCTTTTTCAAATAATTTAACTTTATGTTCTCTATTTAAAAGAGAAGCTACTGAGACTCCTCCAATTCCACCTCCAATAACTGCAAAATCTATCATCTATTTTACAGCTTTAATAGAAGATCTAAGTGCTAACTCTTTCGGGTATGGATCTAAAAACTTCTGATTTTGAAGATATTTAACTTCATACTTATCTGCATAAAGTTTAATAAGTGATATAGGAACAATAAGTGGAATAATCTCTTCTCTAAAATCTTTTAAACTATTAAGAAAACTACTCTTCTCACTATCATCGACATATTTTTTTACAAAACCGTAGAGGTGTTCTAAAACATTAGCTGTCTTTCCGATAGAACTCTTTTTAGAGATAGCTTTTAGAAATATCTGCTCATAACTCTCTAAAGCATTAAATAGTGATGTTTTCCCATTTGCAACGATATTTCCAAGTTCTCTATAGAGTTTATCATCTCTTGATTGAAGTAAAAACTTATACTCTGTATGAAACTGAACAAGCTCACCAAACTTTTTAGCCTCTTTTTTTAATCTTTTAAAATTATCGAAAGCATACAACTGCATAATAAAGTTCTCTTTTAACCAGCTGTCCTGTATTCGTCCCTCTTCCTCTACGGGAATAAAAGGTAGTTGCTCTTTTATTGTTTCAGCAAGAACTCCCACACCACTGCTTGGTAGAGGTGTTCCACTACTATTATAGACTCTGACTCTCTCAAGACCACAGGTTGGTGATTTTGACTTCAAAATAAATCCTGAAATATCCTCAACACTCAATTTTTCAACAGTTTTTATGCACTCAATTTTCAATTGATCTGTAAGATCTTCTTTACTCTTATTTCCAAATACTCTATTTTCTCCATCTATCTCTATAAAACGGATAGACTCCCTTGGAGTTCCAAAAGTCTTATCCTCTGGACAGAAATGAACCACCTCTGCATATTTTGGAAGAATTTCTGTTATAAAATTATCTTTTTTTGCTTTACCATCATATCTACAATTTTCACCATTCAGACACCCTGAGACTGCTATCTTCATAAATAGACTCCTTGTTTTAATAATTAATATTATTCTTATAGATATTAACAGAAAAAGAGTATATTTAAACCATCTTTTTTGCCAGGAAATTATATTTTGGTGTAAGATGACGATATTATCCTAAAAATAGAGGTTTAATCTATGTTTAAAACAGTAATTATTACAGCTATCACTTTAACTCTTTTTCAAGGCTGTTTTTTTGCAAAATGGTATGAAGATGAGCGGTTTTCAGCATTTCAGAAAGGGAGTCACCGTTCGGAAATAGTCTCACAAATTGGAATCCCTACAAAAAGTTATCAACTTGAAGAGAATGAGAATGGAGAGAGAAAAACAGTAGATATTTTCTACTTTAGAGATATTAAAGATAGTCAGTTTCAAGTAGATTTTGCAGAGGTTACCCCTAATGGAATCTTTACTATTCGTCAGCCAAAGATGGAATTTCACTATGCTAAAATCACTTACAATTACGATGGCATAGCCGAAAATATTGAGTTTTCAGGAGAGGATAAGTAGGTAATGGAGTTTTCAACAAAAAAGTTAAATGCTATTGAGAAAGTGAAAAAGGATCGTTGGGCTTTATCGAACTTAAAGCAGTTTCGAAAAGATAGAGATGTATCTATTGAAGCTTTAAAAGCTCACGGTGGTTCAGTTTATAGTCAAGTTGATGAATCTCTAAAAAAGGATAAAGAGATTATTCTACTTGGATTAACTGGCTTAAGCTATTACAATCTTACAGATAGAGAACTTGCCCAAGATGAAGAGATTCAGAAAGTCTATGTGGAAGCCCTTCAGAGAGCTTTTGATGACAACCTTATTAAAGCTTTAGAGTCTATTGAAAATGACAATAGAGACTTTATAAAGTTTGAGAGAGAGACTATTGATAAGTTTTGGAATCACTCAATAAGTTTAGAGAATCTATATCAGTGGTTTGTTGATAACGATTTAAAAGATCGATTGCCAGACCCCAATGAGTTTAAGATTCAGAAGCTTAAAAATGAGCTTAAAAGTGCTAAAGTAGAAATTGAGAAGGCTAAAAGAGATATAGAGTCATACTTTAAGATAAATGAGTTTGAATTTGGTCGTTCACAATGGAGTGTCAAAAGTAGTTATAAATCTTTAACTAAATCTTACGATAGCTTTATCTCTAAAAAAGAGTCTTTTGAGTCTGATCTAAAAGAGATTGAGAATAGTGATACCAAAGATTTAAACTTTCTTATCGACTTAGAAGAGCTTGATTTAAGTAATTCAGATATTAACTCTCTTCCAAAAGATATGAAACTTATGTGGGGTCTTAAAAGTGTGGATATTAGTAATACAGCTATTAAAGAGATAGATGTTGAATTTCACGGCTACACAAAACCGAGTTTTAACATAAGCAAAACAGCTCTCTCAATAACTCCTCAGCTACAAGAGAAAATCTTTGTTTCAGATTTTGATATAGATACAGAGATAGACCCATCACTCTTAAAAAGATACGACTTTACGACAAAGCAGTTTATTACTAAAGAGAGTGACCCTATTAAAAAGATTGAACTTGCTCAAAAGTATGAAATTGATAGAGTTAAAATAGATCCAGAAACATTAACAGATAAATTCTTTGAACTCGATCTTTCAGGAATAAAACTTATTGACTTATACTCAAGTTATAAACCTGTTGATGAGGTAACGGCTAAAAAACTTGATAAATTAAGTCCTGAAACAGTCTATGCTTATGAGACAACTTGGGGTTCATTAAAAGAGCGATTTAAATCGGAACTTGATCAAGATGAGTTTAAAGAGGTAATGAAAAATCTTGATGAGGTCTATCGAGAAGATGCTCCAGATAGTGAAAGAATGGTTATTATCTCTTATCGAGACTTTAGTTGTGGTTATTTAGAGATTGAGTGTTCAGATGAGAAAGCTTCCATTATCGCTAATGGTGTAATATATAGTGAAGATGAAGCTCTTGTTGTTCTAAACTCTGATGAGAGTTGGGGTGTTACAGTGGCTATTTATAGCGAAACAACAGTTAATGCAGGAACTCACGAGTGGAGCTATGAGTATACAGATACAAACGATGGTGCTTTAGAGCAGTATCATGCAAACTGTTCAGCTGAACTTGAAGATATATCTCTTGAAGATGCTATTCTTTATAAACTTAATGAGAAAGATGGAGAAGAGATTGTTGAAGAGTATGAGCTTGAGGTCGATAGAGAAGATGAAGGTGTCTACTACTAAATAAAAAATATTGTTAAAATATCGCACTTTAAAACTCTGGAGGCGATTGTTACAGTGAAAACGATATATATAGCTACCTTAATGTTATTACTATTTTCTGGTTGTGCTGAAAAAAAGATGTTTAACCAGTCGGATCAGTTTTGGTACAAAGAGATTTTAAATGCACTTAGCCGAAATGATGTCGATAGTGCTGACTCATCTTATATCTCACTTGAGAGTGAACATATTCGTTCACCGATACTAAAAGAGGCCACTCTTTTGATGGTTCAAGCCTATATAAAGAGAGAAGAGTATCAACTTGCTGACTACTATCTTGATAAGTATCTTCGACAATTTGGAAGAGGTTCAGAGAGAGAGTATATAGACTTTTTAAGAATTAAAGCTAAATACTTCTCTTTTCAGAATCCTAAACGGGATCAGAAGTTGATTAATGAGACTTTAGAGCTTATTACTCAATTTCGTGAAGATTTTAGTGAAAGCAGTTATAGTCCCTATATAGAGAGTATGAGAACTCGGCTTTTACTCTCTAAAGAGAGCCTAAATAGAGATATAATAGCCCTATATGGTAGACTTGATAAGCCTAAAGCTGTTGAGTTTTATAAGCAGAAAAGTAAAACAGATTGGTATAGCAGTGATGAGATAGCTGAACCGAAAAGTTTCTTTATAAAAGCACTATTTGAATAAGAGAGTTTAACTATGCAAACAATAAATTTTGACACATTACCAGCAGAGATTCCAGTAGTCTCCGAAGCAGATTCATTTCTTTTCCCTTTTATGATATCACCGATATTTCTATCTGATGAGAGAAGTAAAAAAGGTGTTGAATATGCTATGGATATGGGACTACCTATTATTGTAGTTCCACATAAAAACAGTTCTGAAGAAGATGAAGAGTATATAGACTCTATCTATAAAGCTGGTGTTATCGGCTCTATTATGCGAAAAACTTCTCTTCCTGACGGTAGAGTTAAGATCCTATTTCAGGGAGTTAAAAGAGCTAAAATTAGTCGAATTACAGAGGAAACTCCAACAGTTAAAGCTACTGTTGAGGTTATCGAGAGTTCACTAATTGGAGAGGTTAAGAGTAAAGCTCTCTATGAAGTTCTAAAAGAGAGAGTCAAGGAACTTTCAAAATATAATCAATCTATGCCTAATGATCTGCTTACAACTATCAGTGGTGAAGAGGATATAGATAGACTTATTGACCTCATCAGTAGTACACTAAAACTTGACCTTGATAAAGCCTACTCTATCTATATAGAGGAGAGTTCAGAAGAGAGAATTTATGCACTTCTTGAAGCTATTGAGAGTCAGATAGAGCTTGGAAAACTTCAGAAAGATTTAAAGACAAAAGTTCACTCAAAGATGGCTCAACACAATAAAGAGTATTTCTTAAAAGAGCAACTTAAACAGATTCAGAAAGAGCTTGGTGTCGATACACAGCGAGATGAAGAGATTGAGGAGTATCGTAAAAAGCTTGAAGCTAAAAAGCCTTTTATGGCAGAAGATGCCGTTAAAGAGGTTGATAAGCAACTGAAAAGACTTCAACGAATGCATCCTGATAGCTCTGATGCAAATACACTTCAGACCTATATTGAGTGGGTTCTTGAGATTCCATTTGGAAAACTCTCTAAGAAACGGTTAAATATTGGTGATGTTGAGAAACAGCTTGATAAAGATCACTTTTCACTAAAAAAACCGAAAGAGAGAGTTGTAGAGTATTTCTCTGTAAAAGAGTTAATGGAACTAAGAGGAATTAAAGAGAGTGAGGGTAGAGGTGTAATTCTATGTTTTGTAGGACCTCCAGGGGTTGGAAAGACTTCACTCGCTAACTCAATAGCTTCGGCAATGAAACGGGAACTTGTAAGAGTTGCTCTTGGTGGACTTGAAGATGTTAATGAACTTCGTGGACATAGACGAACTTATGTAGGTGCAATGCCCGGTAGAATAGTTCAAGGAATTATTGATGCTGGTGAGATGAACCCTGTTGTTGTTCTTGATGAGATCGATAAAGTTGGTCGTTCAAATCGTGGAGATCCAACATCAGCAATGCTTGAGATTCTTGATCCAGAGCAGAATAAGGAGTTTAGAGACTACTACTTAAATTTCAATCTTGATCTATCAAAAGTTATGTTTATTGCTACTGCTAATGATGTGAGTACAATTCCTGCTCCTCTACGAGATAGAATGGAGTTTATATCTGTAAGTTCATATACACCTCAAGAGAAGTATGAGATTGCTAAAAAGTATCTTATTCCACAAGAGTTAAAGAAGCACGGTCTTAAAAATAGTGAACTATCTATCTCTAAAAAAGCTCTTGAGATGATTATTCAGAACTATACTCGTGAAGCTGGTGTTAGAAATCTTAGACGAAGAATTGCCGATATTGCTCGAAAAACAGCAAAATCACTTCTAATTAATAGTGATGTTAATAGAGTTAGTCTAAGTGTTAAAAATATAAAAGAGTTCCTTGAGAAATCTGTATTTGAGATCGATAGAGTTCCTAAAAAGCCTAAAATCGGTGTTGTTTACGGTTTAGCTTGGACATCTGTTGGTGGAGATGTTCTTAAAACGGAAGTTATTAAAATAGCAGGAAAAGGAGCTTTTCAGATTACAGGAAAGCTTGGTGAAGTTATGAAAGAGTCGGCAAGAATTTCACACTCTGTTACAAAGAGGCTTTTTGATAACGGCTACCTAAAATCTGATATTGAAGAGGTCTATAAAAAGTTTGATCTCCATATTCATATTCCTGATGGTGCAACTCCAAAAGATGGACCAAGTGCAGGTATTACTATGACAACTGCTATCGCTTCTGTATTGAGTGATAAGCCTGTTCGAGGTGATACAGCTATGACAGGTGAGATTTCACTTCACGGTGATGTTATGCCTATCGGTGGACTTCGTGAAAAGATTATCGCTGCTCATAGAGCTGGAATAGAGTATGTACTTATTCCAGAAAAGAACTATGAACGAGATCTAAAAGATATTCCTGATGAGGTCAAAAAAGATCTAAATATTATTGCTGTTTCAAGAATTGAACAGGTTCTTGAACATATGTTTACAGTTGAATAAGGGGTTTTAACCCTTATCCTCTTTTGAACTACCAAGAGAGATTAACTGCCTAAAAGCATCTTCAACACTCATATCGATAAGCTCAACATCTTCTCTCTGAAAATAGAGTAGAATTCCTGATGTTGGGTTTGGAGTCGTTGGAACAAAGATAGTTAAATTATCTCCATTCTCATTTGTTATAAAGCCTATAACTTTCCCTTTTCCAAACTGAATATGAACAACACCTTTATAACTATCTTTTGATGATGAGAATAGCTCTATAATATCTTTTACAACTTTATAGATTGATTTTAGTATAGGTATTTTTCTTATAACTGTCTCAGTCAATTTTAATAGTAGAAACTCTCTGTTTTTCTCAAATAGATAGCCTATATAGTAGAGAATAGAGAACAGCAATATAAATGATACTGTTGTGATAGCTACTGAATCGGTATAACCCAATATTGTAGCTACCCACCTTTCTGATAGTGAGAGCAGATAACTAAGCACAAAAAGAATAGTCAAGATCGGTATAATAGAAAGAAACCCTTTTAGGACTCTTCCAAAAAATCTATTTAAATTCAACTATACTCATCTCCTAAAGATACTCTTTTACCATAAGCAGGTACTCATCAGATCGTTTTTTAAACTTCTTAAACTTAGAAGCTTTTAGCCACTCTTTTCGAGCTTTTACAAATCTATCTTGATAGAAATAGACAACTCCAAGGTTAAAGAATGCTTGTCCAAGGTACTCTTTATCATTTTTAAGTGATAGAAGTAGTAACTCTGCTTCTCGATAACGACTCATTTTTATATATAGTTCTGATAGTTTAGCTTTAGCTTCTGATGAGTCAAAAAGTTTAACTCTAATCTTTAGTGATTTCTCCATTAAACCATACTCTTTAGCCTCATAATAGAGATAAGTTAAGAGTTTATAGTTTTTCTCATCACTTTTTAAAAGACCTTGATTGAGAGATCTGTCAAGAATTTTTCCTGCTTGATACGGTATTTTCGCATCAGAGAAGAGATAGACAAGATTTGAAGCGAGTTCACCACTGACCTCATCACCACCAATCTTATAGATAATATCATTAACACTTAGCTCTTTTGGACTCTGCCCAAGTCTATTGTAGAGATAGAGAGTCTGTTTCCAATACTCTATATTTAGAGGCTCTAACTTTATAAGTTTTTTCATTACAGATAGAGAGGCTTCGTGATGATGTAGCTGATTATAGATAACTTGAAGTAGTAGTAGGGTCTCTTTTTCATTACTCTCTACATCTACATAAGAGAGTGCTTCAAGATACTGCTCTTCTTGAATCAGTAGTTTTGCAAGATTCTTACCAACCTCTTTTGATATGTTCTTTGGGAGGTGGTTTGATGAAGCTATCATTTTAAATAACATCTTTGATAGAGCATACCGTTTCTGAATCAGATATAGATTTCCATAGAAATAGATAGTTAGATCTTTTTCAGTTTTATTGATCTCACTATTGAGAGTCTCTACAAGAATATCCCTCGCTTCAGAGTAGTTTCCAATCTTAATCTTCTCATTTGCCTGTAATAACCTATTATAAACTTTATGTGAAACCTGCTCTACCTCTCCAAAGAGAAGAGATGAGAGTAGTACAAACATAGATATAAATCTAATCATTCTATCCTCCTATCCTATAACCTAAACTCTATTAACTGAATAGCTCTCTGTTTTACAGCTTTTCCATTCACTATTTTCGGTTGAAATTTCCATCTCATAATAGCTCTCTCAGTAGACTCTTCAAAAAGCCCCTCTGGAGATGACTCAATAGTCTGAACTTTTTCAACTCTACCACTCTCATCAATAGTAAGAAGAGCCTTTACAAAACCCTCTTTTTTTAGAAGTCTCGCTTTTAATGGGTAGCTCGGTTCACTTCTAAAAAGAGGTTGAAGATTTAGAGAGACTCCTTGAAGAGATATTCCACCTGATGTAGTTATCTCAACACTATTAAGAGCTTCACTGTTACTATTGTTAAATGATATATCAGGTTTTACAAATTCTCTACTAATTTGAACTTCTATATCACTTTTTACTCTATTTATCTGAAACTCACCTTTTGGAACAGTTGAGAAAGATACTCTCTTATCGACAGCTGGAGTTCCCGTTGAATACTCTTTTTGAAGTTCACTTTTAACCTCCTCTTGAGTCTCTATTATCTTAACAACTCTCTTCTCTTCACTGCTACTCTCTATAACTTTAAACTCTATAACTTGTGAAAATATGTAAAACAGAGGTATTGATACAGTTAATGATATTAGAGTAGAGATGATTAAACCCATCTATTAAGCTCCACTCTCAGTAGAGATAGCTATCTCTTTAATCCCACCTTTACGAATCTCATCCATAATATCGACAAGACCACCTGTTGATACTGTCGAATCGATATGAATAATTGCACTTCCATCACTATTTTTTAGATAGAAACTTTTTGCATATAGATGAATAGATGATAATTGTATATCTTCTCCATTCAGAATATAACGACTATCAGCAGTAACATATAGAGAAAAACTATCTCTCTTATCCTGCTTTTCTGCTGTTGATGAGGTCGGTCGTTCAAGCTGAATTGATCTATTTTCTGTAAATGATGCTGTTATTATAAAAAATATGAGTAGAATAAAGACTACATCTAACATAGGTGTTAAATCGAGTTCTAAACTATCTTCTCTATCTCTCCATCGTTTCATTAACCAAAATTCTCCTGCTACTTTATTAATCCTATATTTTATCTAATTTAGTAGATCGTTAGATTTTAGATTATAAAGTAGCTTTTGTAGGAGTATTTAGAGTTTTAAGAGAGCTGAAATCCTCTTAACATCTCTTTTTCGATGAGGTCTCTATCAAGACCTGTAAAAAGCTCATTGGCTAAAACACCTTGATAAACAAGCATAAGTGAGCCATCTTTTGTTGTTAAACCAGACTCTTTTGCAAGTTTCAGAAATGGAGTTTCGTGATAGATAACATCGACAGCAAAACGGCTATTTCTGAAAACATCTTTTAAGATATTTTCAGGAGCAGGAAAATTACTATCAGTTAATCCTGCACTTGTTACATTTACAACTAAATCATAATTTTCTGATTGAAAACTATCCCAAGTAGCTGTTTTAACTCCTAACTCTTTAAAACTCTCTAATCTCTTTTCACTTCGATTTAGAATCGTAACGGTGTAGTTTTTCTCTAAAAATCCGTGTAGAAGTGCTTTTGCTGTTCCACCTGCTCCGATAATCAAAACACGGGGAGTATCACCAAAATCTTTAATAGAGTCAAGAAAGCCGTAAACATCTGTATTGTAACCGATCATCTTTCCATTTCGATTTACAAGACAGTTTACAGCACCAATTTTTTTAGCGATTCCAACCACCTCATCACACTGACTAAAAGCATCTTCTTTAAATGGAACCGTAACAGAAGCACCCTCAATACCGAGCTTAAAGAATGTATCCTTAAGCTCATCTCCACTCTCTAATAGTGTTCGTGTGTATCGGCTATCTGGTCTATGAACCGAGAAAACAGCATTGTGAATCAGTGGAGATTTTGAGTGGTGAACTGGGTTTCCAAAGATTGTGAATAGTTTCACTTCTTTAGCTCCTGCTGTTCTCGTAACTCCTCAATATCGATAATGTTATCCTCTCGTGTCCACTGATAGTCGCCCTCTCTCGGCTCTGGAGTTGGTCTATCGGACTGTCCACCTGAAATCTTTCTAAAAATAAAAGATACTAAAAATGAGAACTGCATTAATACTCCAAATATATCGGTTAAGAACCCTGGAATAATAAGCAGAACAGCTCCAACAAGTGGGAATAGGTTTCTATTTCCAAACTCCTGAATATTCATCGTTCCCGAAACAAGTTCACCAAGATTAAAGAAGATAATCGACTTAAAGTTTCGCATAATCAGAACCCCGATAAATGCTGTAAAGACCATCTCGATAAATGTGTTTAAGCCACCAAGTTGTGAACTTATCTCTACCGATACAACAGTCTCAAGTAGTAGATATATTACAAAATAGATTCCCATTAAATTAACTCCTTAAGTTTCGCTAAAACCTCATCAGTACCAATCTCAATCTTCTCATCTTTTGCACGATCAAGAATCTGAACTTTTCCATCTTTTAGATTCTTTCCAACAATAACTGTATATGGAAAACCGATAAGTTCAGCATCTTTAATTTTTGCACCGAAACGATCTTTCCTATCGTCAAGAATTACAGAGACTTTCTGATTCTGTAAATCGCTATAAAGCTTCTCTCCAAACTGTAACTGCTCTTCATCTTTGATATTTGAGACCATAACATTTACAACATAAGGAGCTACACTTTTCGGTAAAATAATCCCCTTATCGTCGTGAGACTGCTCAACAACTGCCGAAACAAGACGACTAACACCGATTCCGTAAGTTCCCATAACCATAGGCTTAGATGAGCCGTTACTATCAAGGAAATTAGCATTTAACTTTTCAGAGTAACCTGTTCCAAGTTGGAAAATATGACCCGTTTCGATCCCCTTTTTATACTCTAAAGGCTCTCCACAGACTGGACATCTATCGCCCTCTCGAACCTCTGCAATATCACTGAAAACTGTATAGTCTGGTAGATGTTTTAGATCAATTCCGATATGGTGGTAATCTTTCTCATTTGCCCCACCGATAAGAGTATTTGCCTCTTTCAGTTCAATATCAAATACCCGTTTAATATCTTGATCTAAATTTAGTGGTCCAAGGAATCCACCAACTAAACCGATCTTCTCCAGATCTTCATTAGTTGCATCAACAAGTTCAAGAGCATTTACAGAGTTTTGTGCTTTTGTCTCTTCAAGATTGTCTGAGCCTCTTAAGAAGAATAGAACAACTTCACTCTCTTTATTCTCATAGATAGCTTTTTTAGCCACTGTTTTGATGAGGTAGAACGGATCGATATGGAAAAATTCAGCTAACTCATCAATCTTTGTCATATTTGGAGTTGAGAACTTTCCGAAAAACTCAATCTCTGGTTTCGGTTTCGGCTCTTCTAATGGTTTTCGAGTCGCTTTCTCAAGGTTTGCACCGTAGTGGCAAGAGTTACAGATAGCTAA
>Ga0193956_1000563_pt1 | contig 16626 bp, 14 predicted proteins | sample BB_7_MG_FD_140358 | JGI IMG/M metagenome (GOLD analysis project Ga0193956, IMG submission 140358) | Microbial mat bacterial communities from the Broadkill River, Lewes, Delaware, United States - BB_7_MG | ecosystem: Environmental > Aquatic > Freshwater > River > Microbial mats | place: USA...
AGAAGATGTGATACAAGAGTATATAAAACATTACTCAAATCCTGCTTGTGTTCATGGTATTTGTGAAGATTATCGTGCATCTAACACTATTGATTTGGAGCATGATGTACAAGATAGAACTCGTCGTATAAAAACTCCAATACTTGCTCTTTGGGGAGCGAATGGTGTTGTAGGCAAACTTTGGGATGTACTTGCAGGGTGGAGAGAATTTGCTGATGATGTGAGTGGATTTGCGGTTGAACAGTGTGGTCATTTTGTGCCAGAAGAACAACCAGAAGTTTGTATCAAAGCAATTCAAGAATTTATAGATAAAAAGAGATAATACCTGTGGACAATTTAGGTAAAAATTAGTTATATGTAAGCATTTTTTTTCATGCACTTTAGTATTTCATATGTTTTGCTCACATCATAAGTTGCACTATGGTAGGAGTTTTGATCAAAATCTATTTGGTAAAACTTACAAGTTTCGTCAAGTTTTGGATTTTTGATGTTTCCATTTTTATTAAGAGCTTTTACAATGTTACGATTCTCTTTCATCGTACAAAAATGGTTTTTAAATTCTACAATCTTATAAAGATGGCGAAGCTCAAAGCTTATGTTGTGAGCTACTAGTGTTGTAACACCCTTACAAAACCTTACAAAATCTAAATCTTCTTTAAAATATACACTATGATTTAGATTTTTTTCTTTTCTATATTGTAAAACCATTTCTGGCGTTATTTTATGTACTTCAAAAGAATAACGATTGACAGGATAACGAGAGAGATAATATCTATGAAACATATCTACAACAACATATTCACCATCTTTCAACTCTATTTTAGCCGCAGCTACTTCGATAACATCATGTTCGTTTGAACTATTTGTTTCAAAATCTAAGATAATCAATTTTCTTCCTTTTATGATTTATTATAGCATGTGTCTATTTAATAAGTGATAGGAGTATATATGAGTAAAATTATTATTAAAGCAAATATGCATGGTTTTATTAATGTTGAAAACTCAGAATACGGAGCTATATTTCCTATTAAATTAGCTTTGTAAATTTAAAAGAAATTCTATTTAGTTTTTAGAGTTTTCTGCTTCGCAGATATTTTAATCCATCACATAGAAATTTTGTAAAATTTAAACAAATACCTACATCACTTTGCTCATTGTGTAAAAATTCTTCATCAGTAATTAAAAATTTAAAATTATCAATATATTTTTTTTATAATAAGAATTATAGCAGTCTATTTTGCTACAATCTTAACAATAAAAGCATGAGAAGTTCAGTAAAGCCTTTGTAAAGATGTAAAGAGGATAAAAAATGGGGAAAACGGTTATTAATAGTGATACTAAAATAGAAGGTTATATATCAAGTCAAACAGATTTGAGTATATATGGAGAGGTGAAAGGCAAAATACAAGTAAAACAGATTGTAAGTCTTGAATATGGTTGTAATGTGACAGGTGAGATTTTTGCAAAAGAACTTATAGTTAAAGGTGTTTTTAATGGTGACGCCGATTGTGATACTATAAGTATATTAGAAGGTGGGCACCTCATAGGAAATATTAAAAGTAAAACTCTTATAATAGATTCCAAAGGTTCTTTTGAGGGAAAAACTAAAATGAAAAAACACAATAATACAAAAATTATAAAGAAAAAAAGAGTTTATAAAGAATTAGACACTGAAAATGTTTTACTTTAAAAAACTATTATAATTAAAAATAACTATTATCTAATTTGATTTTATATAAAGAATTATTTATTAAGATTTAAGTAGACAAGGAGTAGGATTTTACCGGTACTTAAATAAAGTTCAAAATTTCAAAAAGGAAAGAAAATGATTACATTTCTTTGTTCACTTGTCTTGCTATTACTTGCCTACTTTACATATGGTAAGTTTGTCGAAAAAACATTTGGAGCTGATTCACAAAGACCAACTCCTGCAATTACAAAAGAAGATGGTGTTGACTATGTTCCTATGAATACGATGAAAGTTTATCTTATTCAGTTTTTAAATATTGCAGGACTTGGTCCAATATTTGGACCTATAATGGGCGCTCTTTATGGTCCAGCTGCTTTTTTATGGATTATCGTTGGTTCTATTTTTGCCGGAGGTGTGCATGATTATATGTCAGGCATGATGTCAGTTAGAACTGGTGGTAAAAGTATCGCTGAAATATCAGGAGATTATTTAGGAGAATCAAGTCGTTATGCTATGCTTATTATTAGTGTAATGCTTCTTTTGTTTGTTGGTGTAGTTTTTATTGTAGGGCCTGCAGCACTTTTAGCTAATTTAACTTTTGATCCTACTGGTCCAGGTGTATTTGAAGGTACCATTTTCGCAGATAAAGTTTTTTGGATTATTGCTATATTTGTATATTATTTTGTTTCTACAATTGTGCCTATCGATAAAGTGATTGGTAAAATTTATCCACTTTTTGGTGCTATTTTAATGTTTATGGCTTTTGGTGTTGCTGGAGCAATGCTTTATAATGGTTTAGTTATACCAGAACTCACAGAAATAGCAAATTTTACTCATCCAGCAGGTATTCCTATTTGGCCAGCACTTTTCTTTACTATTAGTTGTGGTGCACTTAGTGGTTTTCATGCAACGCAATCACCATTAATGGCAAGAACTATTAAAAATGAATCTTTAGGTCGTAAAGTTTTTTATGGTGCTATGATTACGGAAGCCGTTATTGCAATGATTTGGGCATCAGTTGGTATGGCATATTTTCCTGAAGGACTTAATGGACTAAGTGAAGTTCTTTCAAAAGGTGGACCTGGTTTAGTTGTTAATGAAATAACTGTTGGTTATCTAGGTATTGCTGGTGGACTTTTAGCTATTTTAGGTGTTATAGTTGCACCAATTACATCAGGTGATACAGCATTTCGTTCTATTAGACTAACTGTTTCTGATCGTTTTAATATGTCTCAATCAAAGATAAAAAACCGTCTTTTGATCGCTATTCCAATTTTTGCAATTGCTTTTTTAATTACACAACTTGGATTTAAGTCTATTTGGATGTATTTTACATTCTCAAATCAGCTACTTTCAACTTTTGTTTTATGGACAGCTACTGCTTACCTTTACAAATATGGTAGAAATTTTTGGATTTCAGCATTACCAGCTGTATTTATGAGTGCTAGTTTAGTTGGTTATGTTCTTACAGCAAAAGAATTTCCATTTGAACTGAGTCATGATATAGCTGTTAATAGTGGATTTGCTACTGCTTTTGTTATTATGATTTTCTTGATTAGGTTAACACTAATGCGAAGAAAAATAACTAGTAATACAAGCGCTGCATAGATTAAAAAATAAATTTACTTTTTATTTATGAAAAGCTAGTAATTAAACTAGCTTTTCACTCTCATTAATTTTCTATTAAATATTAAAATACACCAATTAAATAGCCTTTTTAAGGTACAAAACAGATTAAAAAATAATTATCATAAAATCATAAAAAAGCTTGGGAATTGATACTTTTTTTTGCTACAATCTTAATAATTAAAATCCAAGGAGAATTACTGATGTCATTTATTGAAGAATATAACAACGATGTAAAAGTTAGAGCCAAAGATGGTGTTCCCCCACTTCCTTTAGATGCTAAAAAAACTGCGCAAGTAGTAGAATTACTTAAAAATGGTGATGAAGATCAAGATTTTTTACTAAACTTACTTGAAAACAGAGTCCCACCTGGAGTTGATGATGCAGCTTATGTTAAAGCAGCTTTCTTAAATGATGTTTCAAAAGGTAATGCAACTTGCAGTGTCATTACTCCTGTAAAAGCGATTGAAATCTTAGGAACTATGCTAGGTGGTTACAATGTAAAGCCTCTTGTAGACGCTCTTAGCAATAAAAATACAGATATAGCGCAAGCTTCTGCAACTGCACTTAAACATATAGTTCTTGTATATGATGCTTTCAATGATGTTGAAGCTTTAGCAAAAACTAACTCTTATGCAAAAGAAGTTTTAACCTCGTGGGCAAATGCTGAGTGGTTCACTTCAAGAGAGTCAATTCCTGAAAAATGGACAGTAGCAGTTTTAAAAGTTCCCGGCGAAACAAATACAGATGATTTAAGTCCAGCAAGTGAAGCATTTACAAGAAGTGATATACCTCTTCATGCAAATGCAATGTTAGTTTCAAAACTTCCAGGCGCACTTGACAAAATCAAAGAACTTCAAGATGCAGGTCACGAAGTGGCATATGTCGGAGATGTTGTAGGAACTGGTAGTAGTAGAAAGTCTGGTATAAACTCAGTACAATGGCATTTGGGTAAAGATATTCCATTTGTTCCAAACAAGAGAACTTCAAGCCTTATCTTAGGCTCAATCATCGCTCCAATCTTTTTCAATACAGCAGAAGATAGTGGTGCTCTTCCAATAGAAGTAAATGTAGATGCACTTGAAACTGGTGATATTATAGATGTATATACACTTGAAGGAAAAATTGAAAAAGATGGCAAAGTTGTTTCAGAGTTTACATTAGCTCCAAACACTTTAGCGGATGAGTATAGAGCTGGTGGTCGTATACCTCTTATAATCGGTCGTGGATTAACGAGTAAGGCTAGAGAATCTCTAGGTATGGAACCTGAAAATATTTTTGCAAAACCAGAGCAACCAAGTGATAGTGGAAAAGGGTACACTCAAGCACAAAAAATGGTAGGAAAAGCATGTGGTTTGGAAGGTGTTCGCCCAGGTATGTATATAGAGCCTCAAACTTTAACAGTAGGAAGTCAAGATACAACAGGTCCTATGACAAGAGATGAGATAAAAGAACTTGCAGCTTTAGGGTTTAATGCAGACCTTGTAATGCAAAGTTTTTGTCATACAGCAGCTTATCCAAAACCAAGTGATGTAAATCTACAGCATACACTTCCTGATTTTATAAGAAACAGAAGTGGTGTGAGTCTAAAAGCTGGTGATGGTGTTATCCACTCATGGTTAAATCGTATGGTTTTACCTGATACTGTTGGAACTGGTGGCGATAGTCATACTCGTTTTCCTATAGGTATCTCATTTCCTGCTGGTTCTGGACTTGTTGCATTTGCAGGTGTTACAGGAAGTATGCCTTTAAATATGCCTGAATCTGTTTTAGTAAGATTTAAAGGTGAATTACAACCTGGAATCACTCTGAGAGATTTAGTAAATGCTATTCCTTATTATGCGATAAAAAAAGGACTTTTAACAGTTCCTAAGAAAAATAAAAAGAATGTATTTGCAGGAACTGTACTTGAGATTGAAGGTTTACCAAAACTAAAAGTAGAACAAGCATTTGAGCTTAGTGACGCAGCAGCTGAGAGAAGTGCAGCGGCTTGTAGTGTGCAACTTGATAAAGAGCCTATCATTGAGTACTTAAAATCAAATATCGTTTTACTAGAATCAATGATAAAAGCTGGTTATGGTGATCCTATAACTATCCAAAGAAGAGCTGACAAGATGAAAGAGTGGATTAAAAATCCTGAACTTGTTAAAGCGGATAGCGATGCTGAATATAAAGAGATTATAGAGATTGATTTAGCAGATGTAAAAGAGCCTATTTTAGCTTGTCCAAATGATCCAGATGATGTAGCAACTTTGAGTGAGATACTTGCAGATGATAGCAGACCACATAAAATCGATGAGGTATTTGTTGGAAGTTGTATGACAAATATAGGTCATTATAGAGCTCTTGGTGAAGTACTACAAGGTGAAGGACAAGTTCCTACAAAACTTTGGATTGCTCCTCCAACAAAAATGGATAAAAATCAGCTAATAGAAGAGGGCTATTACTCACTATTTGGTGCTGCTGGTGCTCGTATCGAAATCCCTGGCTGTTCATTGTGTATGGGTAACCAAGCTAGAGTTGCCAATGGTGCAACTGTATTTTCAACAAGTACAAGAAACTTTGATAACCGTATAGGAAAAGATGCACAAGTATATCTTGGAAGTGCAGAGCTTGCTGCTTTATGTGCTCTTCTTGGAAGATTACCAAGTGTGGAAGAGTATATGAACTTGGTTCCTAAAAAACTAGAAGGTAAAACTGACAAAGTATATAAATACTTAAACTTTAATCTTATAGAAGGTTATGAGTTAGCTCAATAGTTTAAAAGGGTTGATTTTTTAGTCAACCCTTTTTTTACTTGACATTATTACTAGTTAGTAGTATAATTTTGTCAGGAGAAGGAAAATGAAGAGAAAAATTAAGTCTTACGGTGTAAGAACAGACAAGTCAATGCAAACTTGGATACAGATATCGCGAGCTTTTTATAAGATAAGCACTAAGGAGATAAGGTATTTTACGGAGCATGGCTTAACTCTAAATCAGTTTAAAGTACTAGAAGTACTTTATCATAGAGGAAATTTAAATGTTGGAAGTATTACTAAGCTTACGATGAGTACGCCTGGTAATATAACTGTTGTTGTAAAAAATTTAAAAAGGGATGGTTGGATACATACTGTAAAAGATGACAATGATAAGAGGTCAACTTTACTATCGATTAGCCCAAAAGGTGCAAAAGTGATTGAGAGTATCTTTCCCACTCATGCACAAAATCTTACATCAGATTTTAATATCTTAAATGATAATGAGTTAGAGTCATTATATACATTGGTGAGAAAGTTACAAAAAGCACAGTAGCTTTTTTTTACATTAAAATTACTAACTAGTAATAAAAAATATAAGGAAAAAATATGAAAATAACAAAATTAGGATTAGCAACAATTTTAACAGTAGGAGCATTATATGCAGGAAATTACAATGTAGATACAGCTCACTCAAGTGTTGCATTTAAGGTAAAACATATGATGATATCAAATGTAAAAGGCTCATTTGATAAATTTAAGGGCTCATTTGAGTTTGATGAAAAAACGAACCAAGTTGTTGCATTAACAGGTAATATAGAAACAGCTTCAATAAATACTGCTAATGCTAAGAGAGATGGTCACCTAAAAAGTGCAGATTTTTTTGATGTAGCAAAAAATCCAAGTATTGACTTTGTTTTATCAAAAGTAAAAGATGATAAAGCATACGGAAAACTAACTATGCATGGTGTTACTAAAGATGTTATATTGGATTTTGAAAATAATGGACTTGCAAAAGATCCATGGGGAAATACAAGAGTTGGATTGACTTTAAGTGGAAAAATAAATAGAAAAGATTTTGGGTTAGTATATAATACAGCTTTAGAAACTGGTGGAGTTTTAATTGGTGATATTGTTAAATTAGATGTAGAAATACAAGGAATATTAGCTAAGTAAAAGGATTATTGATGTTACCAACTCTATTTATATCTCATGGCTCTCCACAACTTGCTATTATGCAGCATGAAGTTTCAGACTTTTTAAAACAATTACCAAAGATGTTTGAAAAGCCAAAATATATCATCATAGTTTCTGCTCATTGGGTAAGTCATGGATTGAAAATATTAGCTCATAAAGAACCTAATATTATCTATGATTTTTATGGTTTTCCTAAAGAGTTATATGATAAAAAGTACCCTTTAAAAAATGATATAAATAGAGTTGAAGAAGTTATTGCTCTTTTAGAAAACCATGGTTTACATGTAGAAAAAAGTATATCTAGAGAAGGCTATGACCATGGTGTCTGGGCACCTCTGAGTCTTATGTATGAAAATGCTGATATACCAGTCATACAACTCTCTATGCCTATAGGTAAAAATACTAATAAATTACTAAAAATTGGTGAAGCATTAAGTAGCTTAAGAGATGAAACTCTGATAATCGGCAGTGGCAACATGACTCACAACTTATATGATTCTGATATGAGTGATGTTGCTGCTCCAGTTAAAGAGTATGCAAGAGTTTTTAGAGATGAGATTGTAAAAAAAATAGAAAAAGGTGATGTTGATTTGCTAAGAGAGACTTCTTATGTCAAAGAAAATCATCCAACATTGGAGCACTTTTTACCTATATTTATAGCTATGGGAGCTTCAAAAAGTAAAATAGGCAAAGCCATCTTTGATGTTTACATGTACGCTAATCAATCGATGGAAATGATTGTCTTTAAGGATTAAAAATGTTAAAAAAACTACCAAAAAAAAATATGGGAACATCAAATCTTGGTTGGCTTGAGAGTAGATTTCACTTCTCTTTTGCACAGTATCACAATCCAGAAAATATGAACTTTGGAGTTCTTCGTGTACTCAATGATGATATCATTCATCCACAAAGTGGTTTTGGTACACATCCTCATAAAGATATGGAAATCATTACTTATGTTATAAAAGGTGCAATAACTCATAAAGATAGCATGGGGAATTCCGAAAGTCTAAGCAGAGGAGAAGTCCAGTACATAAGTGCAGGGGAGGGCATAACTCACTCTGAATATAATACAACAGATGAGGATTTAAGAGTATTACAACTTTGGATTATACCTCCACAAAAATCTCTTCCAAGACTCTATGGTTCACATAGATTTACAAAAGAACAAAGAGAAGATAAACTCCTAAAGATTGTCTCTTCTCAAACATCAGATGCTCCTATAAAAATATATCAAGATGTTTCAATCTTTGTAAGTGAGAGTACAAAAGATATATCCTATGAGATAAAAAAAGATATGCAAATATATTTAGTTCAGATAGAAGGAAGTTCTCTCATCAATGAAATGGTTGAACTCCATCATGGTGACGCCCTTGAAATTACGAATGAAAAAACTTTACATGTAAGCCCTATAGATAAATCACATTTTTTGTTTATAGAGATGCCAAAGTTATAATTAGGTTGCTGGTATATTGTTAACAATTCGATTTCTACCGCTTTCTTTTGCTTCATAAAGGAGAGTATCTGCCTCTTTATAGATAGCTTCCATCGTAGTTATATCTTTTGCTTCTTTGACTACTAAGCCAAATGAAGCTGTCACATAAGGGGAGGCAGTGTTATTTTTGTGTTCGATTTTGAGATTTTCTATTGCTAATCTTACTTTTTCTACAAAATCTATACTTTTTTGTACATCTTTTGTCTTGAAAAGTAGACCAAATTCTTCTCCACCAAGCCTAAAACAAAAATCGTCAGCACGACTGAGCATTTTATTCATGCTATTTGCTACTTTTATGAGAACACTATCTCCATCTTGATGGCCATAAGTATCATTATAGAGTTTAAAATTATCAATATCCAATATTGAAAATGCTACTAATTCTTCATTTCTTTTTGCACTATTTATTATTTTTGGAAATACTTCATTAAAATGTCTTCTATTATAGATTTTTGTCAGCTCATCTGTTATCGATATCTCTTCTATGCGTTTTTTATCTGTGATATCTTGTCTGATTCCTGTATATCCAATTTTATTGCCTTCTAAATCATAGATAGCAGATATATTTGCTCTCACCCAGTAAAAGTTACCATTTTTAGCTCTGTTTTGTATCTCACCTTCCCAGTAGCCTTTTTGGAGTAAATTTTTCCACATATCTTTATAAAACTTTTTTGGTACGAGGGGACATCTGACAATCGAATGTTTTTGACCTATAACCTCTTTTTTGCTATATCCTGATATTTGGCAAAATGCTTCAGAAACTTCTGTTATAGTTCCATCTAAGTTGGTTGATGTGATGATTATATACTTATCAACTAATTCTATATAACGGGTTAGTTGTTGCTCTACTATTTTACGATTTTGGATTTCTTGTGAAAGTTTTCTATTTGCTCTTAGTATCACAATAGTGATGCTTATAAAAAAGAGGCTAAGTCCAACAATCCAACGAAAAATTAAAGTATAATCTACACCTTTTTGATAGTTTATAGATATCCATTTATTGAAGATGTTTTGTCTTTCTTCATTAGAAATCATATCAATAGATTTATTTAAAATACTTAGTAAAAGTGGTTCATCGCTTCTTGTCCCAATTGTGAGTTGCGAAGTCTCATCAAGTTTTGTAGCTATTTTGATTTGACCTACATGTTTTTTTTGTATTTGGTATCCCAAGGTCGTAAGTGAATCTACCATGCCAAAAATCTTACCTTCACTTACAAACTCTAAACTTTTGTCTATATTTTCAACTTCAATAAACTTTATATTTTTATAACGATTTTTTAGTTTTTTATACATGGAATGACCCTTGACTACAGCCACTGTCTTATCTTTTAACTTTCTTATATCATCAATAAAAAATTCATCTATGTTAGTAGCTAAAACCAATGGCTCATCTATATAAGGTTTTGTAAAAGCTAGAAATTTTTCTCTCTCTTTAGTTGGTGAAATTAGGGAAAAAATATCACATTTGCGTTTTTTACCAAGCTCCAAGGACTCTATCCAACTTTTTGTTGGAACAAAGTTGATAGGTATATGTATAATTTTTTCTATCAAAGCTACATAATCAGCTGCAATACCTATATGTGTACCATTTTCTATTTTTTCAAATGGCATCCAATCAGGATGGACACATACGTTTAAACTCTCTTTCTCTCTTAAGTAGTTAACTTCATCAAAAGTAAAATTTTGTATCGTATCTTTATGTTGAAAAAAATCAAATACATACTCATTAATTGGTATTTTTTGATCAATCAAACCAAATTTTTTATAAGAGTTTATCGCATATTCTAATCTTCCTTTATCTAAAGTTCCAAGAGGTATAGTTTTATGCTGTATCATTTGCTCAATTCCATCAGCTTCATATCTAAGATGTTTGAGTGATTTGTTTGGTGCGTATTTTGTATGTATGAGTTTTATTATCTCTTCTTTATGTTCAAGTGCATATTTCCAGCCTTTTAATGTAGCTTTTCTAAATTTTTCAACTCTATTAGGATGATTTTTAGCTTCACTATCATTTGTAAAAAGCATATCTCCATAAAAGTCTGCACCATAGTTTGCTGGATTGAGGATATTGATATCTATCCCTTTTTCTATAAAATAATAAGGCTCATTAGTAAGATAGGCACTATATGCATCTATCTTTCCCTCAATTAAATCTTGATGATTGGTTTTATTTCTTATGCGTATTATGTTAGGAGTAATGTCAAGCTCTTTTAGCATAGCTAAGATAGAAAAACCATCTGTATCTTTTTCATAAAATACAAGTTTTTCCCCTTTTAACTTATATGAAGAGTCTATACCACTTTTTTTCAAAGTGATTATAATAGCAGGAGAATGTTGGAAAATAGGACTTACGATAACAACTGGTTGATTTTTTGCTCGGTAAAGAAGAAGTATCGAATCAGTTACACCATACTGTGCTTCACCACTTATGACTTGTTCTATATTATTTTTAGCTAAATCTCTTTGTCTTATCTCTACATCAAGTCCAACATCTTTGTAAAAACCTTTTTCAAAAGCTGCATAATATCCAGCAAATTGAAACTGATGGAGCCATTTTAGTTGAAGTATTACTTTTTCATTAGCAAATAGTGAGCTGTAAAATATTATTAAAAAAGTAATAAATCTTAGCATACTTCTCCAATAAGAGATTTCTTTCATGTTACAATAGTTTATATTAAAACAAATTTAGGATATCATAAAAAGAGTACTATTTATCTATAATGTATATATAAGCACTAAATATAAATTCGTATAATTAACATTTTTAGAGTAAATTAGGCTGAAGACTCCTCTACTTCAAGATCCCATAAAACCGAAACTCCATACTCTTTATCAAGTGTAATATACTTAAAATATTCTTTCTTTGCTCTATAACTAAAAAGTCTAACATCTACATCTTCACCACGAAGCAGCTTTTTCACTTCAAATATACCGATACCTTTTTTACCCCACCTATAAAGCGAATTTCCCCAGATACGAAAAGAACAAGTTGCCTCTTTTTTCAGTTCAAATACTTCACCATCTTCACTATACCAAGAGGCGTTATTACATGTATATACTTTTGTATTTTTCCCATTAACTAACTTTTTTTCCATAACAATCATACCATTTTCACAGTATGGACATTTTCCTATTATAGACATCTTTTCTCCTTATATGTAAAATATTACTTAAAATAAATCGTTTAAAACAAAAGTATGTCAATTTGAAATATTTTGGTATAATTCAGAAAATATATAAGGACCTTTAATGAAAAAAATATTGCTATCCATAGTTGGACTTCTTGTAATTTGTGGTGCTGCTATGCCACTTATTGTAAAAAATCAGATAGACAAGCAGATTGAAACTGAAAAACAAGTACTCAATAAACACGGAGTAGAATTAAGCTTAATAAGCGAAAAGGGCTATGTTTCAAGTTTTAGAGAGTTTGAACTAACAATAGTAGATGGCAAAAAATTTAGAGACTATGTTTTTGAAAAACTTACTCAAGCAAATCCTAATTACAAAAGTGTCAGTCAACTATTAAAAAAACAGAGTGAAAAGGATATTCGTCCTGCACTTGATGGTACAACACTTTATGGGACTTTAAAAAGCTCAAACTTACTTCTACACCCTTCAGTTATCAAGATTTCATTAACAAAATTTTCTGATGAAATAATGTCAAGTTTAAATAGTTCAAGTAAAACAGATGAGCTTATCCAATCTATACTTGATGAAAAAATGTTTACATTTTTAATAACTCTTGATTCAAACAAAAAAATATCTCAAATAGTTATGCAAGATATAAATAAAGACATAATCAATCACAACAATGATGTTTTAAATGTTAAGCTTAAAAATCATAAATTAAATATAGACATACAAGAGAGTCTAAAAGGTACTTATACTCTTGGTGAACAATCAGTAAAAGCAAAAAAATTCTCTTTTAAAACTTTAGGAGTAGAGTACAAATTTGACTATCTTACACAATTTGATAATAGAGGAAGCTTCCACATAGACAGTATTGAATTTAAAGAAAATAAAAATGCTGTTACAATTGGCAATATAGATGCTTCAGCTATGACTAAAACTTCTAATTTAACTTCTTTAGATGGAGAGGCTAAATATAATATAAAAGATATATCTATAAAAAATAGAGTAAATCTTGAATTAAATAATTTAGCATTAGGTATTGTAGTTTCTGGTCTTGATAAAAACAGTACTATAGAAGCTAGTAACTCATATAATGAGCTTGCATTTAAACCTACACAAAATAGTATAAAACAAGTTCAAAACTCTATTCAAAAAATCTTAAATATTGGTTTTAAGGTTGGTCTAGAAGCATCTTTACATGGGCTTATTTTTGCTAATAAAAATTTCGATAATTCAGATTTAATTTTAAATTTTAAAATTGAACCTAATAATTATAATATTAATGATAAAAATATGCTAAATGCTTTTTTAGTTGATGGGAAACTTACTTTAAATGAAAATAGTGTAAAGGAACTGCTTAAAATAAACAGAAATTTTACAAAATTTGCTCAACTTGGAAAAAAAGATGGAAAAAATATAGTATTTACTTGTGAATTTAAAAATAGTACATTGTTTATTAATGGGACAAAAGTTAAATAAATGCGAGAATCAATGTTAAAAAATAAAATCAAAAATAGACAAAGTGGTGTACTTCTGTATGGAATAACACCACCTAAAGCAAAAAACACAAAAGAAGAGCTAGACACTATAGCAAAAAAGCAAGTTGATAGATTAAAAAACTTGAATGTTGATGGGATTGTGCTTTATGATATACAAGATGAGTCTGATAGAACAAATATGAAGCGACCATTTCCTTTTATGGAAACGCTTGATCCTTGTGATTATGCTAAAAACTATCTTGATGCTCCTTTACATGTACCTGTTGTTATTTACAGAGCAGTAGGGAAATATGACAAAGATGAGTTTTGTCAATGGCTAGAAAATAGAAAAGGCAGAGATTTTTTTTCTGTATTTGTTGGAGCTGCGAGTAAACAAACAAAAACAACAATTGGTATGAGAGAAGCTTATAAACTCAAAAAAGAGATAAATGACGATATCGTTTTGGGTGGTATTATGATACCTGAACGACATACTTTAAAACATGATGAACACTTAAGAGTCTTTTCAAAGATAGACAATGGCTGTGAATTTTTTGTATCTCAGTGTGTTTATGACCTTATGGGTGCAAAAAGATTTTTAGATGACTATTTGGCTTACTCAAAAGAGCATAATAAGCCTCTAGTTCCTATCATTTTTACTATTACACCTTGTGGTTCTTCTAAAACTCTTGATTTTATGAAATGGTTAGGGATAAATATACCTTTACACTTAGAAAACAGATTAAAAAATTCAGAACATATCTTAGCAGATTCTGTAAAACTTAGCCGTGATATATTTGAGATTTTATATTTTTATGGAAAAGGTAAAGGCATCCCAATTGGGTGTAATGTTGAAAGCGTGGCTATTAGAAAAGAAGAGATTGACGCTTCAATTGCGCTTTTAAATGATATACGAAAAATTATGGAAAGATAGTTGAGTAAGATTGTACTATGCACATTCAATGCAAGATATACTCACACCTCGATAGGACTTAGATACCTCTATGCAAATCTAAAAGAACTTCAAAGTGATGCTGTTATAAAAGAGTTTGTTATAAACACTCAAGTAGCAGATGCAGTTGAAATAGTATTGACTGAAAATCCAAAAATAGTTGGTATTGGTGCATATATTTGGAATGCAATCGAAGTAGGGGAGTTTATAGAGACTCTAAAAAAAGTTGCACCACATATAATCATAGTTATAGGTGGTCCTGAAGCTAGTTACTTTCCCCACAGGGTTGATTTTAGTAAGGCTGATTATTTTATACAAGGGGAAGGTGATGTTGCCTTTTATGAACTTTGTAGAGCCTTGTATGATGCTAAAGCTCCTTTAGAAAAGATTATCAAAGCAGATATTGTCGATTTGAGTCAAATTGAACTTCCTTATAAGTACTATAGTGATGCAGATGTAGCGAACCGTCAGTGTTATGTTGAAGCGAGTAGAGGTTGTCCTTACTCTTGTGAGTTTTGTTTGTCTTCTATAGATAAAAAAGTAAGAAAGATAGACTCTGAGCGATTTTTAAAAGAGATGGAAATCCTTTGGGACAGAGGCGTAAGGAGCTTTAAGTTTATAGATAGAACTTTTAATCAAGGCATTGCCACAGCGAATAAGTTAATGGACTTCTTTTTATCAAAAGAACCTCCATACTTTATACACTTTGAAGTCATACCTGATAATTTTCCAAAGTCCATAAAAGAGCGTATAAAAGAGTTTCCCCCAGCTTCATTACAACTAGAGGTTGGTATACAAACACTTGATGCCACAATATCTCAAAATATATATAGAAAACTTAATCTAGAAAAGATTAGAGAAAATTTAGAATTTTTAGAAAATGAGACAAAAGCTCATTTACATGTAGACCTCATCATAGGACTTCCTGGTGAAAGCTTGGAACAATTTGGTAAGAATCTAGATATGCTTTATAGTATGACAAAATGTGAAATACAGTTGGGTATACTTAAAAAACTCTCAGGCACTACGATAAATAGACATGATAAGATTTACGGTATGGTCTATTCTGATAAACCTCCATATGATATACTTCAAAATAATCTTATTCCATTTGGAATGATGCAAAAGGCAAAAAGATTTACGAGATTTTGGGATATGGTTTATAATAGTGGAAATTTTAAAACAAGTGCTACTTATCTTTGGAGTGATGGTAAAGTATATGATGGTTTTTTCTCATTTAGTGAGTGGATATATGCTCAAACAGAATCTACATGGCAAATTTCCTTAGATAGACTAGCGCACCTTGTATATAGATATGTAACAGAAGTTTTACATGTAAACGAAGATGAATTTAAGCAAATTATGATTAATGATGTAATGGTTATTAGAGGAAGAAAACTTCCTAAGTTTTTAAGAGTAGAGATAGAAAATAAAAAAACTAGAAAAGAAGAGACAAAAACTTTTAATAAAAGACAGCTAAAACACTCTAATTAATCACTGTAACATTAATTCATGTTATAATATATACGATAAATTAGAGGGAAGGGTTTATTATATATGAGTAAAGATTTATTTTCTACAAATTTTCTATATGATGCACTTTTAAATAACTCCCCTTTTGGTATATTTAATTATTCAACTGATGGAGTTATTTTCACTTTTAATCAGCAGCTAATAGATGTATTGGGTTCTTCAAAAGAAAAATTAATCAATTTCAATATGCTAGAAAACCTTACAAATAAACATATGCTCAAAGCAATAAGAAAATCACTAGAAGATGGTTTTGGTGAATTTTATGGAGAGTATACTTCTATAACAGGTCAAAAAACCTCTTTTATGAGGGCGCTATTTTTTAGTGCTAAAGATAGTTCAGGAAAGACTATCGGTGGTGTAGGTTTCTTTGAAGACTTGAGTGTTTTAGAACAAACTAAAAATGAACTCTATAAAAATAGAAATATACTTGAATCCCTAATGTATAGTTTGCCAGACTTAGTTTGGGCCAAAGATTTACAAGGCAATTATCTCACTTGTAATAAAAGATTTGAAGGCCTCATAGGACTTAATAAAAACAAAATTATTAAACATAATGACTATGATTTTTTTAATAAAAATTTAGCTGATTTTTTTAGAGAACACGACAAACTAGCTCTATTAAAAGGAAAAGCAAATACAAATGAAGAGTTATTGACATTTGCTGATGGTCATAAGGAGCTGTGTGAAACTATAAAATCACCTATGTATGATGAAGATAACCAACTTTTAGGTATATTAGGGATTGCTAGAGATATTACACAAAGAAGAAAACTTGAAGAACAAAT
>Ga0193956_1000565_pt1 | contig 16553 bp, 17 predicted proteins | sample BB_7_MG_FD_140358 | JGI IMG/M metagenome (GOLD analysis project Ga0193956, IMG submission 140358) | Microbial mat bacterial communities from the Broadkill River, Lewes, Delaware, United States - BB_7_MG | ecosystem: Environmental > Aquatic > Freshwater > River > Microbial mats | place: USA...
GCAGAAGGAAGTCGTTATTAATCAAATTTTTGATAGTTTTTTGGTCTGTTAAGTTACTTTTAAAAAAATTAAAGGAGTATTTGAATAGTGAGACTTTTAGGAGGTATTTTGGGAGCAGTTGAGTATGTATTTCCATGTGGGAAAATATTGAAACTGGCTCGAAGCGCTGTTAATATCACAGAGTCAAAAAATCCGATTATATTGGCTAAAAATGTTACCTATATAGTCATTGACTGCTGTACTCCCCTTCCAATAAGGCCCCCCTTAAAATTAGCACTTAAATGCTTGGCTGCGGGAGCCTCACTTGGTGTTACACTAGTTCAACCAAATCCAACCAGTGCTGGTGCGGCGGTACATTTTATCCTTGACCTGTATGAGGAGTGTTGATTAATATATAATGTACTATTAAAAGTTATAGTGTAAAAATCCAGTACAGAAGGAAGTCGTTATTAATCAAATTTTTGATAGTTTTTTGGTCTGTTAAGTTACTTTTAAAAAAATTAAAGGAGTACTTGAGTTATGAAACTTTTAGTTTCACTCGCAATTGGAACAGTAATTGGAATTTCACCATACCGAAATTCGTTTTTGGCAGATCTACTTGTTCATCTTGCAGGAGGGTAAACATATTGTGTATACTATTAAAAGTTATAGTGTACAATCAAGTGCAGAAGGAAGTCGTTATTAATCAAATTTTTGATAGTTTTTTGGTCTGTTCTTTATACGATTAATTAATTTTTAATTATTTTATTATGATTACAAAAATTTTTATTTCAATTGGAATTGGTGTAGTAATTGATATATCACCATTCCGAGATTCTTTATTGGCAAACATACTAATTCACTTTACAGGAGGGTAAAATGTTAGGTCTACTTGATTATATATTTTCATGTAGTTGGGCACTGAAATTAATTAAAGGTGGTGTTAATTTGACAAAATCATTAGATCCTGTAAGTTTAGCAAAAAATATAACTTTAACTGTTGTTGATTGCTGCTCACCCTCTCAATTACGATTAGCATTTCATTGTATTGCAGCTGGTGCTGTTATTGGAGCTTCAATCGTAGGTCTTAATTCAACTATAATTGATGCAGCTGTAGCCATTTAGTAGTTTATAATTAATATTCTAAACCACAATGAATAATTTGTAAATAGTTAGTTAGAAAAATATTCTAAATAAAATAAAATTAATTATTTGACAAACTCGACTTTTCTCTAGCAGATTTGTAGGATAAATATAATCAATTAACTAGGTTTTCTTAAAAGTAAGACAATTTACAACAGTATGCCCGTTACCAATCCGCATATTTCTTTTACTATATTTACTATAGCATGCATCTCAAAAGGCCTTCAGAAGCTTTTTATGGGCTTCTGAAGACTAATTATAATTGATCAATTCGATACTGTCTTTCTTGGTCAGATAATTTATTAACGTAGGCTGAAGTAGTATCTAATTTTCGATGACCAATGGTTTGTTTGACAAACTCGATATCTTTGAAATCTTTCCATAACTGTGTAATATATCCAATTCGAAAACTGTGACTTGTGATGTTAGGGCGATCGGGGAGTTGTTTTGAAACTGCATGCATTAGTCGATTCACATCTTTCGTGAGAATTATCCGACCTAATTTTTTGAAATGATTCGCTTCGGATGTAAAAACGTACGCATCAGGTTCTTTGAGTAAAAAAATGAGTTCAAAATCTTTTTGTCGATCGTTAATAATTTTTTTCCCCTCTTTACTTAGGAAGGCTTTGTGATTGCTAGGTCCGCGCTTGGAACGGTCGATAGCAATCCAAGATTCTTCAACAAGTGTTTGAAGTTGTTTAACTTTTAAGGATAATAATTCATTGATGCGGATTCCAGTGACAGCCAGAATACAGAGAGCCATTCGCGTCCGTAAATTAATGTAAGTAGGTCCTTTAGCAGCTTTGATTAATTCCTTATAAATCTCAGCTGTCATTGGGTCACGCTTAGGTAAACGCTTTCGATTCACCCGAGCTTGCTTACGGATTTCCTCTTCTTGTCGTTCTTGTTTAATTTGATTTAATTCCTCAACAACAGTTTTTAATTGCTGCTTCAGTTGTTCGTTTGACTTTAAAAGATCTTCATTTCGTAATGCTAATCCAATAAACCCTCTTTGGGTAGTTTCCAATATTTGATCTTGTTTTTTCTTGCTAATTCTTTGATTTTCTAAAATCTTAGAAAGTTCATTTCTTAAAGGTTCGTAATTTGTCGAAGCTAAACTATTATTTTCTTTGCTAATTTTTTGTATTTTATTTTATATTTTATTGATTTATTTACTTAAAAAGTTAACATTAGATGATACATTTACCACATTTTTAGGCAGTAAAAACAGGTCCATCAGGCAGTAAATATAGGTCCGTCAGGCAAAAAATGCCTATATTACTAATCTCTAGTAACACCTAAAAATAATTGATATTCCGTATTATGTAGCTTATTCGCTATGATTTATTTTTAAAACCCATATTACGCTGTAATTTATATTTTCTATTAACTGCAAAAATGGAAGTTTATAATGCATTTTTATCTGATTATTATTTTTTAATTTTGAATTAAATTGGATAAATAATTTCATAAAAATAAATAAGGTTTGCTGTTTGAATATCTTTTAATTGAATATCCTCCTTAGTTACAAAAGAATTATTATCATTTGAATTCATTGAAAATTTAAATTTAGGTTGAATTATTTTATACTTTAATAAATCATTAAATTGTTCCAATATATCTTGTTTAACTTGAGCTTGAATAGAATTACTTCGTTTTTTGGACTGATTTAGAAAACTTTGAATTAAATAAGTTTTTTTAGAAGAAGATTCTTGACAAAAAGATCGAATAATCGATAATTTAACTTGAAAATTAATAGTGCTAGTATAAACAAAGAAACTTGGTGGAAAATGAAAAGGATAATAATTTTTCATTAAAGGTTCTGCTACAGCAATCTTAATATACCAAGGCCCGTTCTTTGTTTCTTGAATAGCATTAACAACTGGAAAAAATAAAAGTTTCCTGAATTTTTTATCGGAGAACTTTTGAGAATAAGGAGGTAATCCTATTAAATCATCGAAAAATTGTAAAAATTGTTTTCTTTGATAGCTGTTTAAGTTATTCTTTACACTTTTCATAAAATCGACAAGTTGGAATTGAACAGTAATATATAGCTGACCGTTCAGAATTTCTTCTTTCCCTAATTCCGAATAAGACCTAACAAAAGATATAAATTGTAATAAACGATAAAATTAAAGCTCTTCTAAATTCGTTTGAGTTAAAAAATATTTTTTGAGATAGGAACTAACCAAATGGTTTTTTGGTTTTGGTAACTTAAGTCTAAGAGAATCTAATAACCAATCAGTAAAGCAGGTTTGTAAAGAAAGCGATTTTTTAAGACGATTAAAATATTGGCGAGAAACCACCGATTCAAACTCTGAAAAAAAACTACGCAGTAAAAAGAGTCCTAGTTTATTTGCGGTCCGTTTTTTAATTTCCAGTTCAAATTTCAGAGCGGAATTTGACTCGATTGAATAAATTATTACAAAGTAAGAAGAATCTCGATCTCCTAAAATAATTGATTTACCATCCGTACCAACAAAAGCTGGTTGACCAACGAAATTAGTTTGAAAAATTTCTTTAGATTCGTTAAAAAAATCAATAAAATTAGTCTCATAATTTTGATTCGGTCTGATATATTGAATATCGATTCGACTAATACTTATGTTGGAACAATTTAATTCGGAAATCGAAAAAATATTCTCTTTGATTAAAAAATAAATTCTCCGAGAATTTGTCGATTTAAAATGTATAGACAAATTATCTTTGTTTCAGGAGTCAGTTTCAAGTGTAAAAGTAAGCGAATGTAAAAAATTGTTGAATATTTTTCCGTATCGAGATTGAAAGTTAGAGAATTAAATCCATATTTGTAAAATATTTCTGCAACTTCCAGCATGTGTGGTCTAAAGCTTGGTAAATTGAAACTCAAATAATCTAGGTTTAATTTTTCATCGCTGAAATTGATACTTAGTTGTTTTGGCATGTAATTTTAAAATTTAATAAATTTGTATTTTTAGTAAGTTTTGAACCTGGTTCAAAAGGGTATCTGAACTAGTGCACATAATAGCTTATGGACTATCAAAAAAAATCTGGAGATAAAAATGACCTATAAGTAGTTTCAGTTATTAATGATATTTTGGCAGATGGGTGTAATTGATACATTTAGTGTCCTTAAACTGTGTGTTAATTGCGGTTCACAATATACGGGTATTGTCTCATTCTTGGCGGCTGGGAATTTTTCCTATATTGGTCCAAAAGTTTTATTGGAACCAGTTTTTGGACTCGGTACAAGTTACAAGTTTGTGATGGCAGCTGCTACTGCTGTTGAGAGATGGCAGCGAATAACAACGTTAGCTTCTTTTATAGCAGCTTCAGAAGGCGCCCTAACCACCGATCCGACAACTAATAGTGCTATTGGTTGTACAGTCGCTTTTAAAATAAGTTACATGAGAGCTATCCTTGCTAGAGGTGGAAGTTCACAACACATCGTAAATTCTTTATTGAAAAATTTTATAATCGTTGTTGATTCAATAAAAACTCCAATCGTTCATCCTTATCGAGCACAATTTAGTAACAATTTCAAAATAACTATTAACAACATGTTTTAGGAACATACAGCTCGTCGTTATTGGCAAGGGTGTGGGAGTACACAAAAAGTTAAACAAATTAGACCTAGTTATGTAGTTTCAATTGCTTCAACTCAAATAAATATAAATACTACTGCATTAATTAGTTGGACGTTTTTTGGTATTGGAATAATTAGTTTTATAATTTTGAATATTTCATATTTATCCCAACGTGCAGAACGTAACCATTGGCAAAATCAAAATGATGAAGTTTTAATTGATGTAATTGCTTTTCTTAGTGACTAGTAATAAGTTAATTATTGCTAGCCACTAAAATTATCTTATTTTTTATCTTAACCACTCAAACCTTCTTATTTACAACCTCATTTTGATTTAAAGTAGTATCCCCCATACTCAACCTACCAAGTGGGCTTAAAACGCATTTAAAACGCCTCTCAGAGCATATTTGATATGTTCTGATAAAAATAGTTTTTGATTTTAAATCCAGAATATTAAAAATGAAATTATTGAATATTCTGGATTTAGACTAAATTGAAATTACTTTTTTATATTACTAATTGATTTTTGAGTTGTCCATTCAGTAGTAAATTTCTGTCCGTTAAATAGATAAATCGTTGATACGTTTCTGTCTTTCTTGATCAGATAATTTTTTGACGTAGGCCAAAGTAGTATCTAATTTTCTATAACTGTGTTTATAAAGCGATTTATGGCTTTTATCCGAAGTTTTTCAATCTCCGGAACCAAGAGAGTAGGATGAAAAAAAAATACCTTATCGCAACTTAGTACGTATATTACTCCAGCAAACCAAGCAAGCCACTTATAAAACTTGACCTTTCTAGCTGGAAGATTACTCTTTTTCAGCCTTAATTCTTCTAATATTTTTAAAGAGTCATCAAAGAGGAAACAAAAAAGTATGAATATTAGCAAAGATAGTAACACCAACCTGTATAGTTCTTGAAAACTTTTAAATTCATCATTTTCTGTTTTTCTTAACACTATTGTTTCATAAGCATTATGAAAATTAGAATAAAAAATAATCATACTATCCTATAAATAAATAAATTTTAAGTGTTATTATAAACAAAAAATATAAAAATTTAAAAAATTTTTATAAAAACTTCCATTCTAATTAAAATTGGATAAAAATCGGAATAGTAGGATTTGAACCTACGACACTCTACTCCCAAAGCAGATGCTCTACCAAACTGAGCTATATTCCGATTTGAACCCGAAGTGGGCAGGTTAGCGAACTATTTGCTATGAAGTAAAACTCCATAGACAAAATGATACTAAACCATACCCATTAAAAACGCAAGCTTATCTTGGGCCAATTTCAACATCCCTAATTTTTCGTAACTAAGAATAGAGAAGATATACAACTATCCGATCGTAATTCAGCATTAAATATACTACACTATAGCTAGCGAACCAATAAACTAGCCATTTATTGAACCTGACTTTTTTTTTCCTCTTTAATTCTTCGGCTAATTTCAAGTGTTGTTGTTGTAATTTTAATTCTTTTAATATTCTTAAGTAGTCGTTAATAAAAAAGGAAAATGTCCATATAAAAGAAATAGATAACACTAATCGGAATAATTTCTGCATAATCTCAAATTCGTCGTCTTGTGTTTATCCTAGGATCAGTCTTCATATAGGTGTCCTCAAAATTATCGCAAAACATTAAAAATATCCTGTAAAATTAATAAATCTCAACTGTTATTATTAAACAAATTTTATAAAAAATTCCATTCTAAAGAGAAAAGACCTAACCGGGGGGTATCAAGGCACCTTCAGGGGGATTTTAAAGGCCACTGAAGGGCTATTATAATCGAGATATGCGCTCTTGTCTTTCTTGATTAGATAATTTGTTAACGTAAGCCAAAGTAGTATCTAATTTTTGATGACCAATCGATTGTTTGACAAACTCAATATCTTTGGAATCTTTCCACAACTGGGTAATATAGCCAATTCGAAAACTGTGACTGGTAACATTTGGTTGCCCAGGAAGTTGCTTGGAAACCGATCGCATAACCTTATTAACGCCTTTGGTAATTGCTTCGCGGCGTAACTTTTGATAATGCTTGGCTTCTGATGTAAAAACGTAAGCATCTGGTTCTTTGATTAAAAGAATAAATTGAAAATCTTTTGTTCGATCTTGAATAATTTTCTTCTCTTCCTTGGTAAGAAATGCCTTATGATTGCTAGGCCCAATCTCGTATTTTTAGCAATTTTTAGTGAGTACATTTTGATCCTTTTTTGAGGCTAAAAAGATCGAAACGTACTCATTCAAGGAAAATAGATAAATTCTTAATCAATTGGACGCATAGATAAAACTGGTTCATTAGCACGATTAATACCTTTTTCAAAACCTGCAGCCGCTGCTCTCGCACGACCTGAATGCCACCAATGACCAATTAAAAAGAAAAATGCCAAGAAAAAATGAGAACAACATAACCATGAACGTGGTGATACATAATTAACTGAGTTGATTTCTGTTGCTACACCACCTACCGAGTTTAAAGAACCTAACGGTGCATGTGTCATGTATTCTGCAGCACGACGTTCTTGCCAAGGTTGAATATCATTTTTAATTTTATTAATATCTAACCCATTTGGACCACGTAATGGTTCAACCCATGGTGCACGTAAATCCCAAAATCGCATTGTTTCTCCACCAAAAATAATTTCTCCACTTGGTGAACGCATTAAATATTTACCTAAACCAGTTGGACCCTGAGCTGATGAAACATTCGCTCCTAACCGTTGATCTCGAACTAAAAAAGTAAAAGCTTGCGATTGTGAAGCCTCGGGACCTGTTGGTCCATATAATTCACTTGGATACGCAGTATTATTATACCATGCATATAATGCTGCAGTAAAGCCCATTAAAGAAATAGCTGCTAAACTATATGAAAGATAAGCTTCTCCTGACCATACAAAAGCACGACGTACCCAACCAAATGGTTTAGTAAAGATATGCCAAAGACCACCAGTAATACATAAAACTCCAACCCAAATGTGTCCACCAATTATATCTTCCATATTATTTACCGCAACAACCCAACCATCACCCCCAAATGGAGAACGGAAAACATAACCGAAAATTACAATTGGATTTAATGTTGGAGTTGTAATTAAACGAACATCTCCACCGCCTGGTGCCCAGGTATCATAAACACCACCTAAATACATTGCTTTAAGAACTAACAAAAAAGACCCTACCCCTAAAAGGCATAAATGAATACCTAAAATAGTTGTCATTTTGTTTTTATCACGCCAATCATAACCAAAAAATGGAAATGATTCTTCTAATGTATCAGGACCTAGCAGTGAATGATAAATACCACCAAATCCTAAAACAGCTGATGCAATTAAATGAACTACACCGACAGCAAAGTATGGAAGAGTGGTTGTAATTTCACCACCTGGTCCAATACCAAAACCTAACGTCGCTAAATGTTGAATTAAAATAAAACCTTGTTCATATAATGGTTTTTCTGGTACAAAGTGTGAAACTTCAAATAATACCATTGCACCAGCCCAAAATACCATTAAACCTGCATGAGCTACGTGCGCACCTAATAATTTACCTGAGACATTAATTAAACGAGCATTTCCACTCCACCAAGCAAACCCTGTAGACTCAATATCACGGCCTGCTATACTACTATTAAAGGGCGTTTCCACGTGGTAATACCTCCTCAGGAAATACAAAGTTTTCATGCGGTTGATCTTGCGCTGCCATCCAAGCACGAATACCTTCGTTTAATAAAATATTTTTTGTATAGAAAGTCTCAAATTCTGGATCTTCCGCCGCACGTAATTCTTGCGAGACAAAATCATATGCCCGTAGATTTAATGCTAATCCAACAATACCAACTGCACTAGTCCATAACCCAGTAACGGGTACAAATAACATAAAAAAATGTAACCAACGTTTATTAGAAAATGCTACACCAAAAATTTGTGACCAAAAACGATTTGCTGTTACCATTGAATAAGTTTCTTCTGATTGAGTTGGTGTAAATGCACGGAATGTATTTGCAGCATCACCATCTTCAAATAAAGTATTTTCTACTGTAGCACCATGAATTGCACAAAGTAATGCACCGCCTAAAATACCAGCAACACCCATCATATGGAATGGATTCAGAGTCCAATTATGAAAACCTTGTAAAAATAATAAAAAACGGAAAATAGCAGCAACGCCAAAACTAGGTGCAAAAAACCAACTAGCTTGACCTAATGGATACAATAAGAAGACTGAAACAAACACAGCAATTGGACCTGAAAATGCAATTGCATTATAAGGACGTATTCCGACTAATCGAGCAATTTCAAATTGTCGTAGACAGAATCCAATTAAACCAAAAGAACCATGTAAAGCAATGAATGTCCAAAGACCCCCAATTTGACACCAACGTGTGAAATCACCTTGTGCTTCCGGACCCCATAGAAGTAATAATGAATGTCCCATACTATTTGCAGGAGTCGAAACAGCAGCAGTTAAAAAGTTACATCCTTCAAGATATGAACTTGCCAACCCATGTGTATACCACGATGTAACAAAAGTTGTTCCTGTCATCCATCCACCTACTGATAAATAAGCAGTAGGAAATAATAATAAACCTGACCAACCAACAAAAACAAATCGGTCTTTCTTTAACCAATCATCAATAAGATCAAATAAGCCACGTTCTTGGTTTTGTCCAATAGCAATGGTCATATTTTTAAAATCCTTTACCTAAATTATTTCAAAAGCAAACTGTAATATTAACCTTTTTACTTTTACCTTTACAACTTCAACATCTAATTATAAGTAATTTAATTTAAAATTTTAAAATTTTAAATTAATTTATCTAACGAATAACACACATTTTTGTTTATCAAGAATTGATATTAAATTAAAATAAAAGCTAGAATCTAATTAATTAAAAATAAACTATTGATTATATTAACTACTGTAAAGTAAAAAACATTAAATTAGATTTGAGTATAATAAAGTATAATATATAAACTACTTATAAAAAAATTAAATATGATTGATTTACTATACTTTAGATTATAAAAAATAACTTAGATTTTTTTTTAGCCATTTTTATATTTTGAAATTATGATTTATAAATCATATTCTAGACCAAACAAAATTTATGGATAAATAAAAATTTTTATTACATATTGTTCTTTTTCAAAAAAAAATTATAATAATTAATTTTATATTAATAAAATTATGTTTAGTTATTTTTTCATAATCTTAATTTAATAAATAAAAAAATTAGAAAGTTTAAAATGTATAAATTTTTTGACAAATTCAATTCAATTAAACTATTATTAATTTAAGAAATCTAATCTTAAGAAAGCTGGTGTAGCTCAATGGTAGAGCAACGGATTTGTAATCCGTAGGTTGGGGGTTCAAGTCCCTTCACCAGCTTTTAATTACTAGATTATAACGTTAAATCTTAGTTCTTTTTATAACAATTAGCATAAATTTTTATAACAAAAAAAATAGCTGAACTTATAGTAATAAGATTTGGGGATCCTATTGAGGCTTCAATCAGTGAATGTCTCAGCCCCTATAAAACCTATTTAGTGTTTATCGATGTACATATGTTATCACATTAACACAAAATTAATTCGTGCGTCAATAACTAAAATGAAAAAAAATTATCGAAATTATTTGATTAAGAAAGACAGAAGGGTATTAACCAATTATAATAGCCTCTCAGAAGCTTATAAAATACGTTTTAAGCCCACTTCATCTCTTTTATATAAGGAATCTTCTAAAGTAATTAATATTGTGCTTTGTTCGAAAATTTGATACTATGACTATAACAGAAAAATCTTTATGTTAAGTAGCTGAGTAAATAAAATCATAAATCTCTTAACTTCAGATTCAAAACCTTGAAAATTAACTGGTAAAGAAAAAATTAATAATTTTGACAATATTTGCTAATGAGTGATCCTAGATTCATATTTAAAAAATGGGAAAGCCGCTTTTTTTACTATGCCTTAATGAAGTTGGAAGAAGAAAAAATATGTGCATTAGAAACAACCTGGGGATCTGTTCGAAGTAAGGGATTACAAATAGCATTGGCAAGTACTTTTGGTAGTGGTTGGACTTCGGTTATAAAAGAAGCTGGGAAATAGTCTTTAAAATATGACAAAAGAAAAGCACTTGGTTGTGTAACCTGAGTTATTTGTGGATATTTTGGCTCTGCATCTATTATACTGATAACAAAGTCTACTAGAATAATTAAATGAGCTAAAGTGTGTTATTCAACTTGTTTTGGTGGTCTGGATTTGGCAGAATTTTTCGCTTCAGTTCCAATTAATATGGTAGAAATTCTGAGATTTGAGAGACCTGTTATAATAGAAGGTAATGGATTTTATTTATTTTCAAAAGATGTCAATCCAGTTGAAGGTATAGAAAAGCTCTCTAAAAAGTAATATTATGAATTTAAAATCTTAAAATTATAGGGGTTAATTCTAAGATTTTAAAACTCTTTAAAAATATTTCTTAGCGATTTATAAAGCCCTTAAAGGACATTTTAGAGGGCTTTCAGAAGATATTTTAATCCCATTTAAATTTTGGAATAAATAAATTAATTATTTAATTTTGAATAAAATTATTCCTGTTGATTTCTTTCGATTTTATCCAATAGAATTCTAATTTCTTCTTTTTGAATAGCATAGCGCTTATAAGCCATTGTAGAGTTAATATTTTTATGTCCTATAATTTGTGCAGCTTTTTGAACACTCGTATTTTTAAGTAAACTTGATACTATGTTAATACGAAAACTATGAAATTTAATATTAAAGGGTATTTGGTTAAGCTCACAAGTATTTTTTAAATCTTCATTAATAGTTCTTATAAGAGACTTCTTATGCATTGGTTCATCTTTCCCAAAAAGATATTTAAATTGGTATTTATTAAAAATAATTTCCATTTCAGGCTTTAATCGTTTAAAATTCTGAACATCAGTAATAGATAATACATGAATATATGGTTGCCTAGTTTTATGATGAATAACACTAATTTGTGAAGCTTTGATAGCGTTTTCAATTTGCTCCTTAGTAATTTGATGTATCTCATTCACTCTAAACCCAGTATGATACAAAAGCGTGTAAGTTATATGTAATTGTGCCTGTTTTAAATCTTTTTGCCGTTGATATTGAGTGCCTGCGTTAGCAAAAAATAGTGGAAATAAATTAATATCAATTGGATCTCTTAATGGTAATATTTCTCGATTAACTTTATTTTTAGTAAGCAAAGTATCAACTTTTTTATGAAGCTCTTCTAAGCTATCCTGTACAGGTTCTAAAGCTTGATTAACATATTCTTTGATAATATCCGGATTATTTTGAATAAGGTCATAAATTTCCGCTAATTTTTTATCAATGATTTCGTATGCTAGTTGGTTCTTGAAAGAATCAAATGATGTTTTATCTACTAACTCGTCTTTTTGCGCAGCTATTTCTTGTAAAAAACCTATAACCTTTTGTTTATTCAATTTATATTTTTTAACATGAGGTAGTCTCGGGTTCTTACTGATATGTTCAGATTGAGCCTTTGAGTAAAGTGGCTCCAACATCAGCATAAAAGGCCATTGTAAAAACTTTATCGTAGCATTCAGGGCCGATTAAAGACTTCTTATTAGGTATGCTGTTTAAACTTTTGATGTATAAGTTAAAATAGCTTCTGTATAAATTAAACTTAGAATTTAGTGCGATTGCACTTGATAACTTTTCTTCAATAGTAATGCTATCAACCTTATGCTTTTTAAATGTTCTCATGTAACGTTCTGCAACACTATTATCAGTTGGTGTGTTTTTACGAGCCATATTAGGAATAAATTTTTTATTGAATTTCTTTGTGAAATTATTATAAGATTTACTGGAAAACTGAGTATCTCTATCCGTATGAATAATTAATTTAAGGTCGGATATTTCATTACATCTGATATTAATGGCTTTGTCTAATATGTTAACAACAGTCGAAGCAGTAATTAACTTTTTACTAATGGTACTTGATATCACTAAATTAGAGTGAATATCTATACATAGGAATACGTGAATTTTTTGATTTCGAAATAATTTGAGAGTTGTAAAGTCAGCTACCCATGCAACATTATTTTTAGCAGTTTCATTTTGATTAGCTAATATATTTTCATAATAAAATTTTCCCTTTGATATAAATTTTTATAATAATTAATTGTTACCTTTTAAATTTTGAGGTTGTTGATAGATTATTAGGTCATTCGAACACAGAACTATATACAAATGTTATGGCTAAAACCGTCATGTTTTAATGTTTTTTTTAATTACAGTTTTTAAAAAATTTTAATATTTTATTTTTTGTAATAAAGATAATTTAAATCCACGATTTAATAATGCAATATATCAAGCTTTTCTTATATTACAAAACATCTAATATAAAAATTTTAGGAGAATTAATAATGTACTACAATCGAATTTTACGTAGTTGGTTAATTGACAAATTGAACTATTTTTTAATACGTTGGCTTATTGGTCATCTTATAGAATCTTCTTTGAAAAAATACTTATCCGAATACACTGCTATGAAATGACTAGAAAAATTTATGATTAAAAAATCAAATATCATTAACAAGTCAAATTTAATAAATAAAACGAATGGACTAATTTTAAGCGCTAAGGAAGTGAAAAAACAAAAAGTGTATGAATATGTTTTAAGTAAAAGAGGAGAAAGTGACTATAAATCAATTTTCTCAAATGAAGTTTTTTATCTAGCAGAAAAAATTAAACAAACGGTTGAAAAATTAGCTGTTTTTCTCAAAATAAAAAGAACTAAAAGAAGTAGCAAAAATCTTCTTTAAAAACAGTAGATTGATCTTAGACCATTTTTTATATAAATTTAATATTTACATTAATTCTGCAATCCTAAATGAAGAATTAAGCCCTCAAGTAATTGTGTTAACATCTACTTTAAGTGGTTCGTCCAATTTTGTTGTGTCTTGGTATTTAGTTTGGACTATTGTCGTAATTCTTTTATTAATAATTTTAGCTTTATTTATACGAGGTATGAGCCAACAAATTGGAAATTAAAGAGAGTATTCTAATTTTAAAAAGAGGGTCAATAAAATTTTAGAGGATGATGAATTAAAACAAACAATTTGTGCATTCTTTATGGAAAAAAAAAAATTAAACCCCTAGCTCTGGAGGATTAGAAATTAAACCTTTAGATTTAAATGAAAATTTTAGACTTAAGTATGATTTTAATTTAAAATCACATAATAATTTAGAAGAATTTGCAAAAACTAAAATGAAAGAAGAATAAGGTCTTATCGAAAATCCTATTGAACCAGAGCTTCAAAAAATAATTCAACGAAAAGTTAGGAGAAAATCCAAAAGAAAAACAGTGTTATTCGGAGAATTCGTCAACGAAATACCTTTTGAAGCTTCCGATTTATCAAATTCAAGTGTTAGAGATGCTGAAATTTTGGAAAAATCAATTTGGATTAAGTTAGATTAAATTTATCAAAAATATATATATTATTAGCTCACATAAAATTTTCAAAGCATAAAATATTTAATTTTATATCTGGTGTCACCCCCAATTTATTTTTTTAAAACTTGCAATTTTAACTTGTACAGTTTAATCTAATCTCGCCTATGGAGTTTTACTTGATAGCAAATAGTTCGCTAACCTACTCTCTTAGAGTTCAAATCCAAAGTTTAGTTTGGTTGAGCATCCGTTTTGGGAGTAGGATGTTGTCGGTTCAAATTTTATTATCCCGATTTGTTTATCATTTTTACACTTTATTTTTAAAATTTAATTAAATAACAATTTTTTTATGGTATATAATCGTCAACTTTTATTAGAGATAGTACGACAAATTGAGATAGGTGCTCGTGGAATTTCAAAATATTTCGGCTGGCCACGCATTCCAGGAATGCCACCTCTTTATGATCTAGACAATAGATTAGAAGCAAGAAAAATGTTGAAACAAAGATATACATCTTTCCCGCCTGATCCAAACGCCACAATCCCAACTGGGTTAAAAGAAGTTTTCTTTGGTCGGTTCCCGAAATTAAGCTTATTGCGAAGAGAATTTTTTCAAAGTGAGGATGGTTATTTTAATTTCTATATAGAAAATTTTAGCACTAGTTATTTTCTACCAGATTTTATATCTCGTTTCATACAACTACGATTTGAAATTTGTACGGACACCACAGTCTTAGAAATAATAAGAGAAGTTCTTTTTCTATTTATTTTTTTTGTTTATAGTGTTATTTCATTTAGAACATTTATTGCTTGGTTCATAAATATAAATCCATATACCATACCTTGGAATTTTTTAACTTTTTGGACAGATTTGATCGAAGAAAATTTAGAAGAATATTTTCCTTCTATTCTTGGTGCAAATTATTTAATGACTGCATTAGTAATGCTGCTTGGTAAAATAGGTGATGGTTTAAATCATTTAGTCTTCACATTTCCATATTTACCAAGTGAAGGTGTAAGAAAAATAGTGGAAGATCAACATAAAACTATAGTTCAATCATATTACATCTTTTTTGAAGGATTACCAAAACTTTGGGAAGATTATCCAATTCCAAATGACTTAAGAGAATTTTGGTATTATGAAAGACCAGATGTTACAGATTTTATGAATTTACATTTTCCAAACGTTAATGTATTACCAGATGAATTAATGTTTTTACCTTTTCCACCAGATAATATAATATTTTAGTTTTTTAAATATTCAAGTTATATTGATTATAACTTGAATATTTAAAAAACTAAAATATTATATAAAAACTTTTCAAACAAAATATTTAAAATTTATCACTAATTTTTAGCGTTAGACTCTAATAAGTAAGACTTAGACTACTATTTTACTACCAAAATTATAAATAAAAATTGTTAAAAATTATAAATTTAAGGAAATTTAAAGAGAGTTTGATCCTGGCTCAGGATGAACGCTGGCGGTATGCTTAACACATGCAAGTTGTACGAAAGGTTCTAATTTTATAATTAGAATTATTGAGTAGCGGACGGGTGAGTAACACGTAAGAATTTGCCTTTAGGAGGGGGACAACAACGTATATTTTTATACTTCGGAAACGGTTGCTAATACCCCATATACTTTTAGTAAAAAGGAAACCTATAATTTCATAGGATTTAAGTAAAAATCCGCCTAAAGAGAAGCTTGCGGCTGATTAGCTTGTTGGTAAGGTAATGGCTTACCAAGGCGACGATCAGTATCTGGTTTGAGAGGATGATCAGACACACTGGAACTGAGACACGGTCCAGACTCCTACGGGAGGCAGCAGTGGGGAATTTTCCGCAATGGGCGCAAGCCTGACGGAGCAATACCGCGTGAGGGATGAAGGCCTATGGGTTGTAAACCTCTTTTTTCAGGGAGGAAACAATTGACGTGTACCTGAAGAATAAGCATCGGCTAACTCCGTGCCAGCAGCCGCGGTAAGACGGAGGATGCAAGTGTTATCCGGAATCACTGGGCGTAAAGCGTCTGTAGGTGGTTTACATAAGTCAACTGTTAAATCTTGAGGCTCAACTTCAAAATCGCAGTCGAAACTATTAAACTAGAGTATAGTAGGGGTAAAGGGAATTTCCAGTGGAGCGGTGAAATGCGTAGAGATTGGAAAGAACACCGATGGCGAAGGCACTTTACTGGGCTATTACTAACACTCAGAGACGAAAGCTAGGGTAGCAAATGGGATTAGATACCCCAGTAGTCCTAGCTGTAAACGATGGATACTAGATGTTGAACAGAACAACCTGTGCAGTATTAAAGCTAACGCGTTAAGTATCCCGCCTGGGAAGTATGCTCGCAAGAGTGAAACTCAAAGGAATTGACGGGGGCCCGCACAAGCGGTGGAGCATGTGGTTTAATTCGA
>Ga0193956_1000567_pt1 | contig 16398 bp, 15 predicted proteins | sample BB_7_MG_FD_140358 | JGI IMG/M metagenome (GOLD analysis project Ga0193956, IMG submission 140358) | Microbial mat bacterial communities from the Broadkill River, Lewes, Delaware, United States - BB_7_MG | ecosystem: Environmental > Aquatic > Freshwater > River > Microbial mats | place: USA...
GTTGCCACCGTTGCCACCGTTGCCTTCACCACCACCATTTCCGCCGTTGCCACCATTTCCACTTGAATCTCCAGCGTTACCTCCATTGGCTTCACTACCACTTCCATTACCTAAGCTACCATTTCTGCCTTGTGAAGTCTCTTTTGCATGTTGGATTTTATCCAATAATTCTGCGATTTTCTTTTCTCTTTTTCTCTCTTTTGTTGATGCGAGTTGTTGTTTGATGGCATTCATATACTTATATCTATCTTTATATTCTGCTTGATTCATTTTTTTTATTAATTCATCAATATTTTTACTATTTGCAATATCTTGATCTACCGTATCATTTGCACTATATGCTAGATTAGATATACTCAAGAATATGCAAATAAGTAAATTTTTTATTTTCATCAAACAACTATCTCCTAAAAAGTATTTATGTCATGAAGGTTAGTTTCTTCCTCCACCACCATTACCATTTCCGCCGCCACCGCCGCCACCGTTGCCACCGTTGCCACCGTTGCCACCGTTGCCACCGTTGCCAGCTCCGTCTTGATTTCCACTGCCACCACCACTTGATGCTCCCATGCTACCTGCTCCACTGCCATCTCTTAGAGCGTTACCATAAGAATTTCCAGTTCCTCCAGCATTTACACCTAGTTCTGCTCTCTCTTCAGTGGTCATTGTAGAAACTCTACTTTGCATTTCGGCTCTAAAAGCTTCTCTCTCTTCAGTAGCAACTGTTCCTTTTAATCCTATCAAATCCTCTGTGCTCATAGAACTAAAATCCGTTGCACTTAAAATCCCTGCAGCTAAAATTATAGCTAAAATTCCTTTTCTCATTTTTGTCTCCTTTGTTTAGATAACAAAATTATGACAAATGAGTGTTAACTGAGTGTTACTTCGATTTTTGTTCCAATATTCAATTCACTTTGTATTTCAATATGATAGCCAAGTTTTTTACAGAGTTTTTTAACTATATCTAAGCCGATTCCAATACCACGATCATTTTCTTTGTAAAATCTATCAAAAACTCTACTGATATTCTTTATACCAATACCACTATCTTCAATCACTATTTTATTTTGATCTACTAAAATATGGATATAACCATCTAGTTTATTGTACTTGCAAGCATTGGAAATTAGGTTGTCTAGTATTCTTGAAATTTCATTATAAGAAGTTTTTAAAGTCTCTGTTTTTATTTTGGTTTGAAATTTTATTTCAGGAAATTGATAAGAATAATATTCGATTTTTTCATTGATAAGAGCTTTTATATTGACTTCTTCTATTATAATAGGATCATCTTTTATCGTAATTTCTAAGTTGTTATATAAAGAACCTATGTTTTTAGCACTATATTCTATCCTTTTGATGGCTTCTTCTGATTTTTTCTTTTGTAATATTTTTAGATTTAACAATATTGAAGAGATAGGGGTATTTAAATCATGTATTATGTCTTTTAAAAACTCTTCTAAAAGGTTGAGTGCATTTTTTAGTGGTTTCATGGCATAGAGTGAGTATATGGTAGATAAAATCATCAAAACAAGAGAGCTGATAAAGAAGTACAATAGATTTGTATGTTTTAATTTACTCAGTTCTTTTTTATATACTTTGATTGGATATATGATTTTTAAACTATTTTTTTTAGATGAGGGTATATCAAAATAAGAAAATATCTCGTTTTCTCCTACATGTAAAGAGTATAGCTCAGAAGTCTTTTTGAAAGGGACTATATTTATAATTATATTTTTATCATTAAAAGTATAATTATAGAGTTTGATTTTGTTAAAAATCTCTACATGTAAAGATTTTTTTTGCTCTTGAAAGTAGAGTAAAAATATAATAGAATTTAACAATATCAAAGTTAAAAAAAATAGAGAAAAACTTTTTATTAATGCTTCTTTTTCATATCTTTTCAAGTTTATATCCAATTCCTCTTATATTTTTAATATCTACATCAAGAATTTTTTTGATTTTAGATATATGAACTCTAAGTGCAACTTCTGTGGGCTTTTCCATCAAATCAAAAAGATTGTTTTTATCTATATTTTTTCCTATATTCTTTAAAAAATAAAAAAATATCTGTTTATCGATTTGTTGTATCTCTAGTACTTGTTTAGCTTTTTTTATCTCATTGGTTTGAATATTATACTCTATATCTTTATATTTTATGGTATGAGTATGGATTTTTAATTTGGCATTTATGCGTATAAGCAACTCATCAAAATCAAATGGTTTTTTTATATAATCATCACAACCAACATCAAAGCCACGGGAGAGCGAGTTTTTATCTACAAGAGCAGTTATAAAAAAAGCAGGAGTTTCATCACCGCTTTGCCTTAAATCATTTAAAAAATCAAAACCATTTATAAACGGGACATTGACATCAAGTAACATCAAATCAAAATCATTCTCAAAACTAAGATCCATAGCTTGGTTACCATTTTTTGCTTTTAAAACTTCATACCCTTCAAGCTCTAAAAGTTCCCTAAGAGTATTAGCGAGGATTTCATCATCTTCTAAAAGAAGTATTTTAAGCATTTTAGTACTTCATATTTTTTTCTAATCTACTTGCATAGTGTGATATAGGATATGTAAGTGCAAGATAACCAAGAGCTAAAGGGATATAACTTTCTAAAGTAGAGTAGGTATATGCATTGACTTCTTGTGCATTCATGGTAAATTCACTGATTGAAATAATAGACAGCAAAGATGAATCTTTGATGATAGATGCAAACTGCCCTGTTAAAGGTGGTAAAATCCTTTTATATGCTTGTGGAAAGATGATGTACATGTAAGATTGAGTCGGTGTAAATCCAAGAGATTTTGCAGACTCGTACTGGCCTTTGTCTATACTTTTTACCCCAGCTCTAATGATTTCACTTACATATGCACCGCTAAACATCGCTAAGATTACAGTTCCTACGATATAGCGGTTATCAAAGCCTAAATTATTGGCAAATACATAAAAGAAAATCAAAATTTGTACTAAAAGAGGAGTCCCTCTAATAATTTCAATGTAAAATCTTGAGAAAAATCTCACTATGATAATTTTTGAGTTTTGTCCATATGCAAAAATAATGCCTATAACAAGACTAAGAATCAGAGCAAAAAATGAGATATAAATAGTGATTAAAAAACCGTCTATAAATTTTTGTTTATACTCGTATATGCTTTCCCAATAAAAATCGTAAGATATAGTAGTAAACATAATATAAAATACGATTATTATTGTAAAACACAATAGAAAAAAGTTGAAGATGTAAACACTTTTGCGAGTTTTTACATCTTCCTTTTGGTCAATTTCTTGAATAAAAAAATCTTTTAAAATAGCTTATCCCTAGAAAAAGAATTGTATGCCGAGCTTATCAAATGTTGCTCTAGCTTCAGTTAGATATTTTTTTGATAGCTTGTCAAAAGTTCCATCACTTTTTGCTTTTTTAATAAAAGCATCAACTTTAGTTTTTAATTCAGTATTGCCTTTTTTTATTGCAACTCCCCAGTATTCTGGTGATTTTTGAAAAGGTTCAAGTAGTGCAACTGTAGTGTCTTGATGTTTGTTCCAGTTTTTATAAATAGTGAGTTGGTCATAAAGAAATCCATCTGCTTTTTTCTGAATTACTTCTAAAACAGCAGCATTTTCTTTATCAAAAACTAAAATATTTGCTTTGTTTAGGTTCTTTCCTGCATATACATGACCAGTTGAGCCTTTTTTAACAGCTATTGTTTTACCTTTTTGGTTTAAATCAGTTATACTTTTAACACCACTTGATGGGTTTGTTAATATAGCGAGGTTTGATTGAGCATAAGGGATTGAAAAATCAATTGTTTTTGCTCTTTGTTTTGTAATAGTCATAGATGAGATTATCAAATCTACTTTTTTTGTTTTAAGAGAAGGAATAAGTCCATCCCAAGCTATATTTTCTATCTTTACTTCACGACCAAGATACTTACCAAGAGCGTAAGCTAAATCAACACTAACACCTGTTGGTTTTCCATCTTTATCACTCATCTCAAATGGTGGGTATTGAAGTTCCATTCCAACTACCAAAGGTTTTTCGGCAGCAACTAAATTCGTCATAGTTAAAAATAGCGTAACTAAAAGAGCGCTTATTGATTTTAACATTATTTCTCCTTAAAAAGTTTTACTATTGTATAGTTACTTTTCTTAGGTAGAGGTTAGATATTTACGAGTCAAGACCACTTTTAAAAACTTTATGTCCTTTTTTTATGACTATCTCTTTTTGCTTCTCTTTTTTATGCATGTCTTTTTCAACAAATAGAGGTTTTCTAGTTATTGGATCCATCTCTGTATAGTACATAAGTGTTGAGTAGGTTGATGGTGTTGGCGTAAAGACTTGGGCTTGTTCTGGATTCATCTTTAATACATTGGTTGCAAAGTCTTTGAGGTTGTACATGTTTTGTTCTTTACATCCTGGGTGTGCTGCTATGAGATAGTAGGTTAAAAACTGTTTTTTCCCTGATTCTTTGTTGAGTTTATCAAAAAGCTTTTTAAATTCTACAAGAGATTGTTTTCCTGGTTTTCTCATATACGCTAAAACTTCATCATCTATGTGCTCAGGAGCAACCTTCATTTGACCACTTATGTGATGATTTACTATCTCTTTTAGGTAGTTATATCCATTGTATTTATCGTCACTTATAAGATCATAGCGAATACCACTTGCTATAAATGCTTTTTTTATACCTTTTATTGCTCTTATCTTTCTGAGCAATTTTATCTGAGGTGAATGGTCTGTTTTCATGCTTTTACACATAGTTGGAGTCATACAAGCTTTATGTTCACAAGTTCCTTTTTTTATCTTTTTATCACACTCAAAGCCATACATATTGGCTGTAGGACCTCCAATATCAGAGATGATACCTTTAAAATCTTTATATGTTGTAAACTTTTTTGCTTCTTTGAGTATGGACTCTTCACTTCTACTTCGTATGGTTCTACCTTGATGTACACCAATCGCACAAAAGTTACACTCTCCATAGCATCCTTGATGTGTATTGATAGAAAATTTTATAGTATCGAGTGCTTTTACTTTACCTTCTGGTTGATGAAAAGGGTGTAAATCTCTCTCATAGTCTAAGTCACTTATGCTATCAAGCTCGCTTGTTGTTAAGTTTATTTGTGGTGCGTTTTGGATAAGGTATCTTGAGTCAACTTTTTGGCAAAGTCCTTTAGCAGTTATCGGATCATTGTTATGATAGAACAGATCAAACATATCTATAAATTTGTTTTTATCATTTAAACACTCATCATGACTAGGAAGTTGTTCATAGTTCTCATTTGGTTCTTTAGATATATAGCTAAGACCTCTTACATGTAAGGGTTTTTCACCAGCTTTAAGAGCATCAGCAAACTCTATTACACTATTTTCAGCCATGCCATAGATAAGATAATCAGCTTTTGCATCAAAGATGATAGGTTTACGAAGTTTATTTGACCAAAAATCGTAGTGAGTCACGCGTCTTAAACTAGCTTCAATACCACCTAAGACTATAGGAACAGTATCTTTAAAGTGTTGGCGGATAAGATTGCAGTATTTTAGCGTTGCCATATCTGGGCGTTTGTTATTTTTCCCACCTGGTGTATAGTCATCGTCACTTCTAAATTTTTTTGTGGCAGTATAGTTTGAAACCATACTATCAACACTACCACCACTAACTCCCCAAAACAGTTTTGGTTCACCAAGTCGTTTGATATCCACATCGCTTTTTATATTAGGTTGACCAATAATCCCAACCCTATAACCAGCTCGCTGTAAAACACGACCAACAACAGCCACACCCATATAAGGCGAGTCTATATAAGCATCACTCGTGATAAGAATAATATCAAGTTTTTTCCAACCTCTTTTTTTCATCTCAGCTCTAGTAGTTGGTAAAAACATATTTGTATCCTCGTGTGCATTTGTATGGTTAAATTATACAAAAGATTTAATAATGTAAAGATAATAGTGAGAGTTTACATGTAGATAATATGATAGTGTTTTTTATAGTTAACTATATAATCATTACAATTTGCATTACAAATGCTTGTGAGTTTCTCACTGTTCACAATACAATCTACAATATCAATCAATCTAATTTTAAATTTTGTAAAAAATCTTTAATCTTTGGTATATTTTTTTTGTGACAAACTAAGTAACTATTTTGATTATGTGTTTCACCTGCCATTTGCTTGTAATTTAGTTTATCTTCGCAATCATATTTTTGTATAACTGGTAAAGGCATAAAAGCAAATCCATAACCAAGAACGACGAATTCCAAAAGTAAATTGTAATTTTGTATTATCATAGTATCATAGTCTGTTTTGTTATTTTTTGCATAATAATCTTTAAGAGCCAAAAAGTGCAAACATTTTTCTCTATATCCGAGCAAACATTTTTTTGCTCTTTTGTTTTTACTTGATATTATGTATGGACTATCATGAAAAGTGTTTAATTTTATTAACTCTTTGTCTGCTGGTTCACCCATGATAAAAGCAATATCTAGTTCAAAATTTGATAATTGTTGTTCTAAATTCACAGTTCCATTGATATTTAATTCTATTTTTATGTTTGGGTATGCACTTTGTAATTGTCTTATAAATGGTATTGCTCTTGTTACTTTGTTAGCACCAGATGATCCTACTCTTAAAATATTTTGTGATTTGATATTTTGCATTTGTACTTTAGTTATATCAATATCTTTAATTATTTTTTTTGCATGAGGAAGAAATTTTTTGCCATTTTGCGTGAGAATTACACCTTTTGGAACTCTATGAAAAAGTAAAAATCCTAATTCTTGTTCTAATTGTTTTATTTTCATTGTAGCATTTGATTGTGTGTATTTTTGTGAGAAAGCCCCAAGTGTAATGCTTTTTTGTTCGCTAATACTAATAAAAAGTCTAAGTGAGGGTATATTCATATCAATAATCCTTATGTAGTTTATCAAGAAACATCATTTGCTATTATACCTAATTTAACATACAATACTTGAAATTTTAAAAGGATAAATCATGGAAACAAGTGTTATTTGTTTAATCGCGATTGCTTTGTGTATATTTTTGGGATATAAAACCAAAATCAATACAGGTTTATTTGCAATAATTGCAGCATATATTATAGGCTGTTTTATTTTGGATCTCAAAGGTAAGGAAGTTATAGCAATGTGGCCGACAAAATTATTTTTTATAATTTTATCTGTTTCATTATTTTACAACTTTGCAATTTTGAATGGTACATTAGAAAAGCTAGCAGGTCATTTACTATATAAGTCACGCAAATACCCAAAACTTTTACCGTACTATATATTTTTTAGCTCACTGATAGTTTCAGCTCTTGGTGCTGGATATTTTGCAGTAATTGTGTTTTTCTCTACTATAACATTAGTCCTATGTAAAAAAACAGGTCTTAATATATTAACAGGGGCGATTGCAGTCAATTTTGGTACTTTAGCAGGTAATAACTTTCCTACTAGTACAGGTGGTGTGATTTTTAGAGGTTTAATGGATGATGCAGGTTATGCTAGTCAATCTTATGGATATTCATTTTCTATTTTTATTCTTACTGTGGTTATACCAGTCTTAGTTCTTTCCCTTATTATGCTTATGTCAAAAAAACAAAAAGAAGGTGTAGTGATAAGTGGAGTACAAAAACCAGAACAATTCGATGATAAACAAAATACTACACTTAAATTAGTAATAGCTATGGTAGTTATTGTACTTGTTCCACCACTTCTCAAAATTGCATTACCAGATTCTCAAACAATAGCCTTTATTGCTAAAAAAGTAGATATAGCATTTTTGGCTATTATTTTCTCAGTTATAGCTATGTTCTTGCGCCTTGGTGACCAAAAAGAAGCTGTAATCAAAATTCCGTGGGAAACTATACTAATGGTATGTGGTGTTGGTATGCTTATATCTGTAGCTATCAAAGCAGGTACTATTGTAATGTTATCACAATGGGTAGGCGATACATTTAATCCAGCTATACTTCCTGTAGTTGTGTGTGTTGTCGCCGGAATCATGTCATTCTTTGCTTCTACTATGGGTGTTGTAACTCCAGCATTGTTCCCAATCGTACCAGCTTTGGCTATAGCTACAGGAATGAATCCAGCGATACTTTTTGCAGCTATTGTTTTAGGTGCTCAAGCAACATCACTCTCTCCTTTTAGTTCAGGTGGTAGCTTGGTTCTTAGTAGTGCTGAAGAAGAAGATAGACCAACATTATATACACAATTGATGTTTAAAGCTGTTCCTTTATGTTTAGGGCTTACTACAATTTTTATGATTATTTTAAATATGTTTATATAAAAATATAGTATAAAGGAAATAAATGAAATCATATGATACACATGCGCATATTTTTACAAAAGAGTTGCCACGAGCAAATGATATTAGATACAGTCCAGATTATGATGTGAGGGCACAAGACTATATTACACATCTTGATAATAATAATATTGATTATGGAGTATTGGTGCAAGTAAGTTTTTTGGGAAATGATAATAGCTACATATGGGATGCTTTGAAAAAGTATCCCAATAGATTCAAAGCTGTAGCAGTAGTGGAACCAAGTACATCGTGCGAAGTGCTAAAAGATATGCACAAAAGTGGATTTACAGGTGCACGCCTCAATCTAGATAGTAAGGCTTTACCAGATTTAAAAAGTGATGAATATCAAAAATTCTTCGCAAATCTTAAAAAGCTAGATTGGCATATAGAGTTACATAATACAGACTTAAAAGCTCTAATCCCTACACTATTAGAAGCAGGATTAAAAGTAGTAGTCGACCACTATGGTAGACCGAAAGGTGATAATCCATTAGATGATGAAAACTTAAAATACTTATTAAAGTTGGGAAAAACAAAAAGAGTGTGGGTCAAACTAAGTGCACCATATAGAATAGATAAAAATATGCAAGGATACGAATTTGCAAAAAGTGCGATTCCCCTGTTTTTAAAAAGATTTGAACATACAAATTTACTATGGGGAAGTGATTGGCCTCATACGCAATATGAAGACATTATAGATTATGAAAGTATGCATCAACAAATAAGAGAATTAATTGATAAAGATGTATTACATGTAATGATGTATAATGCACCTAAATTACTTTTTTCAAAAGTAGAAGTATAATTTTATTTTGAGCATTTAATCCAAAGTTCAAAATAAGTACAGTTTTTTTAGAAGGTTGATAAATGGGTAATTGTAAAAATTATGTTATCTTTTTATCGACCAAAAGTAGTGTGGAAAACTTAATGATTCTCACTCGATATACAACTGGTTGTAAAACACGACCAACAATAGCAATCCTATTCATCTTAGCTCTAGTTGTTCACAAAAAGATTATTTATGTACCATTGTTGATTTCTAAAAATAAATTTTTCCTTAAAATGCTATTTCAATAGCACTCTATTTAACAAAAACTTATTTTAAATATCACATTTAATCTCACAGTTTCTTGATAAACTTTTGAAGTAGAAAATTAAAGTTGAAAATTAATAATTTTCTAATATTACAATCAAGGAGAATACTATGAACAAAGAGGCAATTTCAAGAAGAGAAGCACTGAAATTAGGTGCTTTAGGTGCAGCTGGATTAGCAATGCTTGGGGCAACAAATGTTGAAGCAGCAACTATACTTGAAAAAGATGTTAAATTTGATGAAACATATGATGTTATTGTTATTGGTACTGGTTTTGCAGGACTTGCTGCAGCAGCGAAAGCATCAGAGCGTGGCTTAAAAGTGTTGGTCATTGAAAAAATGGGTCGTATTGGTGGTAACTCAGTTATTAATGGTGGGGGTATGGCTGTACCAAATAACAAATACCAACAAAAATATGGTGTTAAAGACTCAGGTGAAAGATTTATAAAAGATTGTTTAAAAGCTGGTCTTGGTATTAATCATGTTGAACTTTTAGAAACTATTGTAGCAAGAGCTAATGATGCATTTGATTTTTCAGTGCAGTGTGGTGCACAATGGCAAGATGTTAAACCAGCTTGGTTTGGTGGACACTCAGTTCCAAGAACAATTGTTACAGAAAATATGAGTGGATCAGGGATTATTAAACCAATGACTAAATTTGTTCAAAATCTTCCTGGTTGTAAAATCATTAGAAGAACTAAGTTTGATGATTTCGTAATGGATGAAAAAGATGGCGTTGTTGGTGTTGTTGTAAGAACAGATTACAGATTTGATAAAAAACTTCTTAGTGATGATGCAGAAAATACAACAGGTAAGAAAAAAGTATTTAGAGCTAAAAAGGGTGTTATTCTTGCAACTGGTGGTTTTGCTGCAGATAAAGTTTATAGAAAACTTCAAGATCCTCGTATTGTTGAAGATCAAGATGCAACTAATCATTATGGTGCAACTGCTGGAGCACTTATTAAAGCATTCCAAATTGGTGCAATGCCAATTCATATTGGTTGGATTCAACAAGGTCCATGGGCGAGTCCAGATGAGAGAGGTTTTGGTATAGCTCCTCTTATGACACAACAAGGATTATTTAAAAACGGTATGGCAGTTGATGTGAGAAACGGTAAGCGTTTCATGAATGAATTAGCTGATAGAAAAACAAGAGCAGATGCTGAATATGTAATTTTACATCAAAATGAAGATGCAAATCCAGTAGCTTTAGGAACATATAATACATTTCCTAAACAATTATTACCATTAATTGATAAAGCTTTACAATCTAAAGTTATGAAAAAATTTGACACTCTAGATGCACTTGCAAAAAATTATGGAATTCCAGCAGATGCTCTTAAGCAGAGCGTTAAAAAGTATAACGATGGAATTAAAAAAGGTGTTGATGAGTTTGGTAAACCAGTAGAAGCATTTAATGGTGAAGGTATTGAAGCTAAAGGGCCTTATTATGCTGTGCGTCTTATACCAAAACCTCACCATACTATGGGTGGTGTAAAAATCAATACTAAAGCGCAAGTTATTTCTGGAAATACATTCAAGCCAATTCCTGGTTTATATGCAGCCGGAGAAGTTACAGGGGGTACACACGGAGCTAGCCGTTTAGGTACTGTTGCTGTTACTGATTGTTTAACATTCGGTATGATTGCAGGAGAAAATATTTAATCATGACTAATTTAAAAACTCTTTTTATACTAGGGTTTTTTTTCATTTTTAGTGTGACTTTCTTAGTTGGAGGGGCAGATGATGTCCCTTCAAAAGAGATAAAAATTACACCTGAACTTAAAAAAGAATTCCCTATAAAACATCATCATACAAAAGTAGCACTTTCTTGTGTTCTATGTCATGAAAATCAGGGTGATAATCCTAAGGAATTCACAACACCAGGTGATGAAGGATGTTTGTCTTGTCATAAAACTAAACAGTATTTGGCAGATAGATTAAAGTTTATGAATCCATTACATGTAAATCCACATAATTCTATTCATGATGGTCCTAACCTTTTTTGTGATGAATGTCATAACGAGCATAAACCATCTATAAATATGTGTTCAGATTGTCATGAACATGATGTAAAAATATGGATGAAGGAAACACCATGAAAATGAAACTAGTAATATTTGCTTTAATTGGTATTTTTGTAGGACTTGTTATCTCATTGATAACTTATGAAGGTATTCATAGAACAGCTGGCGAAGATTTTTGTGTATCGTGCCATGAAATGAGACCTATGGTAAGTGCTTATCATAATGATGTTCATGGAGGAGTTGGTAAAACAGGGATAAAAGTAAGTTGTGTAAGCTGTCATTTGCCTCAAGACAATATTTTGAATTATATATTTACTAAGGCTAAAAATGGTGTGGCCGAAGTAGGAATTCATTTCTTAGGTAACCCTGATGATATTGATTGGTATGAAATGCGTACACACAGAAAAGACTTTGTTTATGATCAAGGATGTATTAATTGTCATACTAATTTTCAATCTAATGCCAATATTAGTAAAAAAGGTATAAAAATGCATGAACACTATATGAGTCTTATAGATACAGATAAAAGAGTAGGTTGTGCATCTTGTCATGTAGAAGTTGGGCATAAGGGACTTAGAAGTAGCCTTAATTATTATAAACCTGAGTATGAATATTATGAAGGTAAATTAGATGAATATAAAGAGACTGCTGAAAAGAAACTTAATGAAAAAGATATTGGTTGGTTTCAATAAAAAGGGCGAAATATGATTGATATTTTAGGTAACTTGTTTTCCAATCCTTATACGATGGTTGGATTATATGTTTTTATAGTAATGCTGATAAGCATTAACAAGATAAAAGAAGTATAAAAAGGAGATAGAAAAATGAAGCTAATAAAACTATCATTAGCGGTAATGTTGGCAATGGCCACGGCATCGTTTGGAGCAGACTCATTGGAAGATGCATTTAAAGATGGTAAATTTAAAGGGCAATTTAAATTTGTATATACTAATGGTTCAGATTCAAATGCAGTAGCCTTGGCTAATGATCCAGCTGAAGGTGCAAATACAGGATCTATTGCTGTAGATATGAGATATCTTACTGGTGATTATTATGGATTTAAATTAGGTCTAGGATTTGAAGCAGCACATGATTTAGAATTTCATAATGAAGATGGAGGTAGTGAAGATGATACAAGAAATACTGTAAGTGCAGCTCATTTACACGAAGCATTTTTACAATACTCATTTTTAAAATCAAACATAAAAGTAGGTCGTCAAACAATTAAGTTACCAATGACACTTACAAGTAGTGCATTTGCATTAGAAGATTCTTTCGATGCAGCAGTATTGACGATCAATGAAATTCCTTCAACTATGTTAAAACTTCTTTATATAAAAGAGTGGAATATGAGATATGGTGATGGTAGTGCATCAACTGGACTCACTTCAAGTGATAAACACTTTAGTGATGCAGTATATTCATTATTTTTTAGAAATACAAGTGTTAAAGATTTGACTTTAACGGGTCAATATCTTACAACAGATGATGAAAACATGAAAGGTGATGCACCAACAACAGTTACTACGGGTGCTTATGATGAATATTATGTAAAAGCTAATTACAAGCTTCCAACTGATTTTCCTATGACTGTAGGTGCTATGTATGGTGCAGCTGACTTTGATGCTACAGCTGTAAAAAGTACAGATTTTTATGCTTTATTAGCAGGAACAGTTGTTAGTGGTGTAAAACTTGACGCCGCATATGCTTCTGTAGATGAGGATAATAATTTTCCTGGAACATTAGGGCATGTACCTGATGCTATCATCCCTACAAGCATGTTAACTACAAATGGAATATTTGCTGGTATGGACAGTTATTCGCTTCAAGGTATTTATAACTTTGGTGTAAAAGCTCTTAGTACTCGTGTAAAAGTAGCACATTTTGACCAAGCAAATAATGGTGCTTTTGATGATACAAATGAAATAAATATGGACATTAAATATTCATTTGGCGGAGCATTAAAAGGTTTAAGTACTCGTCTATGGGCTGGATATGCTGATATGAAAGATGATGACTTTACTAACTTACGTTTTTACGCAAAATATAACTTTTAAGGTGTAAATTTTAAAGTTATTTTTATAAATAATCAGAGTTCTACTATTATAGTTAGAACTCTGTATTTATTTGGGTTATTTGTGAATTTTTGAGAAATTTATATATAAATCAAAATTAAAATATTTAGGAAAATATATGAATTTACAGAAAAAGATTACTATTTCACTTATGGGTGGTATTATACTTGGGTTTAGTTCATTTCTTAGTATTAACCATATGATGATGCGTGAAGCAACTACTGCAGAAGTTAATGAAAGCTTAAAATCGAAGGTATATACTTTAACTCATATAATTGATGAGTGGTTACTTTCAAAAAAAAATATCGCTTCTGCTTTGGGTAAAAGTATTCATGAGCTTAAAGATAGAAATCATGAAAATATTCGTTTATATTTAAGACAGGCAAGAGAAGCAGCAAAGGTAAAAGTTAGTATTGCATATATAAAAAACAAACCTGTTATTCATGTAAATCCAAAAATTCATATTCCAATCAATATGGTTGAAAATGAAGATGTTTATAAAACTTCTAAAAAAAATGGATTTGTACCATCTTTTACAAATCCACAAGATAACCCTGCTCGTCCAGGTGAGACTGTTATTACTATATCTGCACCAATTGATGGGGAGAGTATTGCTTTTCTTGTTTTACCACTGCAAAATATTAAAAATAAAGTTTCAGAGACAAAGTTTGAAGGAGGATTTGCTTCGATTACTGGAGCAAATCATAAAAATATCTTTCATCCGCTAAAAGAAGCTGAGGGGAAAAGTCTTAGTGACTTTAATAGTGACTTAAAATGGGTAGAAGATGAAATATTTTCAAAGAAATCTGGCATAGTAGAATTTAGTATAAAAGGTGCTGATAAAATCTTAGTATTTGATACTGTTTCACAAACAGGTTGGAAAGTTTTAATAAATATAGACAAAGAAGTAGCTTTTGCAAATATGGAAAAACATTCACATAAATTATTAGCTATTAGTTTAGTGTTTTTTGTTGTAGGATCTTTTTTTGTATATATTTTATTGGCGCGGCAATTTAAATCTTTGCAAGTATTAAAAGCTATGGTGAAAAATCTTAGTTCTGGAGATGGAGACCTCACACAACGCTTAGAAATAAAAAGTCGTGATGAACTTGGAGATATAGCAAAATCTATCAATCTTTTTATTGAAAAAATTCAAAATTTGCTTATTAATGCTAAAGAGACAAGTAGTGAAAATGCATCAATAGCACATGAGTTATCAAATACATCTAAAGATGTTGGAAAACGAGCTGAAGAAGAAATAATTATTGTCGCAAGTAGTGTAAAAGAGGGAGAAAATATATCAAAAGAAGTTATAGAATCTGTTAAAAATACCAAATTCAATAATGAACAACTTGATAAAGCAAATGAAAACTTTCAAAAAATACAAAATGATATGAATATTTTAAATAGTAAGCTTCAACTGAGTTCAGAAAAAGAGTTATCTTTAGCTAAAAAACTTCAAATTACAAGTAGCAACACTACAGAGGTAAAAAGTGTTTTAACGGTCATTGCAGATATAGCAGATCAGACTAATCTTTTAGCATTAAATGCAGCTATAGAAGCAGCTCGTGCTGGAGAACAAGGTCGAGGATTTGCTGTGGTTGCTGACGAGGTTAGACAATTAGCTGAGCGAACTCAAAAAAGCTTAGCTGAAATAAATACTACTATTAATATTGTAGTACAAGCTATTGCAGATGCTAGTGGGGAAATGGATACTAATTCAAAAGAAGTTTTTCAGCTTTCACAGATGTCAGAGGGTCTAGAAAAAGTAGTTTATGAAAATGCTAAAATTTTAAAGTTGAATATCCAAAGCAATTATAAAAGCCTTAATGATGCAAATAATATGAATATATCAATTCAACATATAATAGAAAAAATTAAAGAGATTGATGGAGTCGCGAATGCAAATATGCAAAGTATTGAAGAAATAGCAAGTGCGAGTAATCATCTTTCTACTATGACAAATAAGTTAGATCATGAGTTAGGACAGTTTAAAGTATAGTATAAAATGTTACATATAAAAGAGTTTTAAAATGAGTAATCTCATGTAAAATCTCACATTAAGTTGATATAATACTAATTAAGCGCTAGTTTTAGTTAAGTAAATCTTATATACATTGTTTTTTAAGTAGTTTTGAATAAATATAATCTTTAAACAGTGTATTCAAAAAAATGAAAGATGAAGAAATGAAAATTTTTTTTCTAGAAGCAGATGTTGAATTACAAGATAGTGTTATATCCACGCTGAATGCCTGTCGTTTAAAAATTGATATTAAAAAAGCCCAAGATGAGCAAGAACTTTATGATGAAGCATCTCATATTGATACTTATAGGCTTTTTATACTGAATTTAAAAGATCCTACAGATACTAAAGTTATAAATTTTATTAGAAAAAATGGAAGTATAGCTCCAATTTTACTAATTTTAGAAAAAGATCAAGACCCAAAATCGTTTAAAACTTTGTATTATCTTTCATATGATCATATTATTGTTAAAGATTTTTCTCCAGAGGAAATAATATATAGTATATACAAGTTGTGTGATGTATGGAATAATGACACAATTTTTTTAGATAATTGTGTATATTTTGATTGTAGAAATGGAACATTAATCAATAAAGAAGAAGAAATTTTATTTGGCAAAAAAGAAGCGCTGTTATTAAAATACCTTTTTTTTAAATCTCCTTGCATACTTTCTTGTGAAGAAATTATTTCTCTTGTTTATGAAAATGAAGTGATTAATCAAGAAAGAATCAGGTCATTAGTAAAACAAATTAGAAGTAAACTTCCGTTTGACATTATAAAAACAGTGAAAGGTCATGGATATCAAATCCTATCTGCATCAAAAAACAACAGAAAATATTTCATGAAAGAAAAGAAATGAAAA
>Ga0193956_1000568_pt1 | contig 16391 bp, 19 predicted proteins | sample BB_7_MG_FD_140358 | JGI IMG/M metagenome (GOLD analysis project Ga0193956, IMG submission 140358) | Microbial mat bacterial communities from the Broadkill River, Lewes, Delaware, United States - BB_7_MG | ecosystem: Environmental > Aquatic > Freshwater > River > Microbial mats | place: USA...
AAAAAAATTATATGAAATAGGTTTTTCTACACTAATTTGATATGCTGTTTCAAACTGTTTTCTATCAGAACTTTTATTTAAATCATAAGTTACTGGTAATAAATAGTTTTTTTTGTATGGGTACAGATTAAAATCCCCTGCAAGTATTTGTTTTAAACTTTCATTTGCTTCATTATCACCTAATTTATCAATTTGTGTAGTATAAAAATCTTTTTTCATATTAGAAAAAGTATCAACTTTATGATCTTCATTTTTTGTTAAATCTAAAATATATTTATCTTCTTTGGGCATTGATAGATTTGCAGCTTTTTTGTATAAATACATTGCCTCTTTAAAGTTGCCTTCCTTTTCCAGATTTTGTGCATCTTGATAAATTTTACTTATATCTTCTGCAAAGCATATTGTTGAAATTAGTATTAAAATAAGTTTGTTCATAATTTACCATTATATTTTTTTGTAGTCTATTCTACACTAAAAAAAATTACATACTAATTTTATAAAAAATGCCCATACTTTTTTTAGATTTCTTATCCTTTATAAAAGATTTTTAATGATATAATCGCCATAAATTTAGAAAAAAGGTTATTTTTATGCTAGTAGCACCTTCAATACTATCAGCTGATTTTGGAAATCTTGATAAAGAAATAAAAGCCATTTGTGATGGTGGTTGTGATTTAATTCATGTGGATGTTATGGATGGCCATTTTGTTCCAAATATGACAATTGGACCAGTTGTTGTAAATCCGGTTGCAAAAGCTGCTACTAAACCACTTGATATTCATTTGATGGTTGAAAATAATACTTTTTTCGTAGAGCTATTTGCACCTTGTAAACCTGAGTATATTTCATTTCATATTGAAAGTGAAAAACACCCTCATAGACTTATTCAAAAAATTAGATCTTATGGAATAAAACCTGCTATTGTTTTAAATCCTCATACTCCTCCTGAGGCTATTGAATATTTACTTGAAGATTTAGATATGGTGTTATTAATGTCTGTAAATCCTGGTTTTGGTGGGCAAAAATTTATTTCAAGTGTAATTGAAAAAGCTAGTAAATTAAAAGAGTTAATAAATAAAAGAAATCCTAATTGTCTAATTGAAGTAGATGGTGGAGTAAATGATAAAAATATTCATGATTTAAAAAATGCAGGAGTTGATGTTGTTGTTGCTGGATCTTATGTATTTGGAAATGATGATTACTCAAAAGCTATAAAAAGTTTGCAGGTATAAAAATGAGAGTGAAGATTTGTGGCATAACAAATTTACAAGATGCTCTTGATGCTATAAATGCCGGTGCGAATGCTTTAGGTTTTGTTTTTTATCCTAAATCACCTAGATATATAAATGCATTTGAGGCAAAACAAATAGTTGAAAAAATTCCTCCTTTTGTTCAAACAGTTGGACTTTTTGTAAATGAAAATGAAACTTTTATAGACGAGGTTTGTTCTGATGCAAAAATGCAATTAGCTCAAATAATAGATGATAACGAAATTGTAAATTATGATTTATTAAATACAAAGTATGTAAAAGTAATAAGAGCAAATAGTGCCAAAGATATAAAAAATTTAAACAAAGAGTATTATTTAGTAGATGCTTTTGTTGATAGTTTTGGAGGTGAGGGTAAAAGAGTTGCTTTAGAATGGTTTGAAGATATTGATTGTTCTAAATTAATTCTTGCAGGAGGATTAACTTCTAAAAATCTAAAAGAATTAAATGGTTTTGGTTTTTATGGCGTTGATGTAAGTAGTGGTGTTGAAGCTACAAAAGGTAAAAAAGATAGACAAAAAATGATTGATTTTGTAAAAGAGGCAAATGAAATCAAATAAAAGGATAATTCCTAAATCTCAAATCAAACTTCAAAACATAATAGCTAAGTTATTAAAAGGACCAATATTATATGATGAGTTATTAGTTTTATTAGAAGAAGCTAGTGATAGATTTTATGAAAGTGCAGATTTAGAGTTTGAGTTACTTTTATCAAATGGTTTACCATTAGAATTTGATGGAGATTATGTTTATTTAAAAACAACTAAAACACCAATTAGCGAACAAACTTTTTGTATAGTGGATATTGAAACAAATGGCGGTTCTGTTAAAAAAGGTTTTCAAATAATTGAACTTGGTGCTGTAAAATATAGAAATGGTGAAGTAATTGGAAAATTTGAGTCATTGGTTTATGCAAAAGAAATACCTGAATATATTCAAGAAGTAACAAATATAAATCCTAAGATGTTAGAAAATGCACCCGTTATACAAAAAGTTTTAAATGATTTTAAAATATTTTTAGAAGATGATGTTTTTATAGCTCATGATATAAAATTTGATTATACTTTTATATCTGAATCATTTGAGAAATATCATTTGGGTAAATTAAAAAATAGAAAAATATGTACAATTGACTTAGCTAAAAGAACAATAGAAGCTGAGAAATATGGCTTAAGTTCATTAAAACAAATACTTGATATAGATGTTAATAACCATCATAGAGCTTATTATGATGCATTAACAACAATGTTTGTTTTAGAAAAATGTTTAAAAAATATTGATTATAATAAAGTAAAAACAACAGAAGATTTAATTTCTTTTTCTAAAAGTGATAATATAATTAATTCACATAAGAAAAAGGAAAATAAAGATGTTCACACAAGATAAATATATTGATATTTTAGAATATGCTGCATTCGCTCATGGAGAGCAAAAAACACCTAAAAATTTCCCTTATTTAGTTCATATTACAAGTGTTGCTATGGAAGTTATAAATGCTTGTGAAAAATCAAATTTAGAAATTGAAAAATCAGATTTTGCAATTAGTTGTGCATTATTGCATGATATTATAGAAGATACAGATATTACTTATGATGATTTATATGTTAAATTTGGATATGAAATAGCTGATGGAATTGAAGCTTTAACAAAAGATAAAGCTTTAAAAACTAAACAAGAACAAATGAAAGATAGTATTGAAAAACTTTTAGCCCAACCTTATGAAGTACAAATGGTTAAACTAGCTGATAGAATTACAAATCTTTCTACTCCACCAAAACATTGGAATAATGAAAAGATAAAAGCATATTTAAAAGAAGCAAAATTTATTTTATCATGTTTGAAAAATTCAAATATATACTTGTCTCAAAGACTAGAAGAAAAAATAGAGAATTATAAGAAATTTATAAAAGAATGAATATCGAAGTAAAACAGAAGCCTTTGGCTTCTGTTTTATTTTAATTAAGCAGTTGCAGCTAAAGATGCTTCTTTAGCATATTTTAGACCTAGGTCAAATGCTTTATTATTTATATCATGTACTTTTGCAGGTACTTTTGAAAGCATTGTTGATCTTAATACATCATTTGATACTGTCTCACCTGTAAAGTAGTTTGCCATTGCAAGAGCAAGAACAGATTGAGTAATTACATTACCAACTTCTTCTTTCGCAATAGTAATAATTGGAATCTCATAGATTTTCCATTTTTTTCTATCTTCTTCAGTTGGAGTAACTAAGTTAGGCTCAACAACGATAACCCCACCTTCTTTAACTCCACCTTTAAATTGGTTATAAGAAATTTGAGCAACTGATAACATGAAATCAATTTCACCATCATTTGCATAAGGATATAATATTTCTTCATCTTGTAAAGTAATATCAACAACTGTTGGTCCACCTCTAACTTGAGATGTATAAGTTGCAGTTTTTAATCCGTATCCACCATTGTTGATTTTTGCAGCAGCAAAAATAGAACCAGCTAGTAAAACACCTTGTCCACCAACACCTGTAAATCTCATTAATGTTCTATTCATGATGTTCTCCTTATAGTTCTACCATAGTTTTATTTTTATGAGCTTCTTTTACTTTTTCATAAGACTCACAATATTCAGCCGCTTCAGTATCATGTTTTAAAATACCAGTAGGGAAAATACCTTTTTGTTCTTCTGGCTCTAATTTATCAAATTTAGCTTTACCCATAGAAATAGAATCAATCCACTCTAAGTTAGCCATAGCTGTAGCCATTTTGTTTTTTCTTCCTAAGTTAACGTGACAGTTAGAGAATACTTCAACAAATGAGAATCCTGTATGTTCAAATGCTTTAACTAAAACTCTTTCAAGTTTTTTAGGATCTAGCATAGTTTCTCTTGCAACAAAAGAAGCTCCTGCTGCTTCAACTAATTTACAAGCATCAAAAGTAGGATCAATATTTCCTCTACTCATTGTTACTGTCCACATACCTTGAGGAGTAGTAGGACTTGTTTGAGAATTTGTTAATCCATAAATGAAGTTATTGATAATAATATAATTTAAATCAATATTTCTTCTTGATGCATGAATTGTATGGTTACCACCAATAGCAAGTCCATCACCATCTCCACCAACTACGATTACTTTTTTAGTAGGATTTGCTAACTTAATACCTGTTGCATAAGCTAATGTTCTACCATGAGTTGTATGTACTGTATTACAGTTGATGTATGAAGAGAATCTTCCTGAACATCCAATACCTGAAACAACACATACATCATCCATATTCCAACCAGTTTTTTCAATAGCTCTAATTACAGATTTTAAAATAACTCCATCACCACATCCCCAACACCATAGTGTTGGCATTTTATCAGTTCTTAAATATTCATCATAATTAAAAGCCATGATTACATTCCTTTCACTTTTTCAATAATTTCTAGTGGAGATAAAGGTCTTCCATTTACTTTAAATAAAGTATCGAAATCAGATCTTCCTGATGCTCTTTGTACTTCATCTGCAAATTGTCCCATATTTAACTCAGCAACTAGTACTTTGTCAAATTTCCCCATTAATTCTTTAATTCTAGCAGCTGGACTTGGCCATATAGTTAATGGTCTAAACATTCCAACTTTGATACCTTCTTTTCTCATTCTGTTAATAGCTTCAGTAACACCTAGTGAAACAGAACCATAAGCAATAATCATAATATCAGCATCATCTAACATATATTCTTCATTTAATTCGATTTCATCCATATGTGCATCAACTTTTTTGAATAATCTTTTCATTAAAGCATCACAAGTATCAGCATCTTCTGTTGGGTGACCTGTTGGTCCATGGTGTAAACCAGTGAAGTGATATCTATATCCTTCAAACATTGGATTTAAAACTGCTGGTTGATCATCTTCACAAGCATAAGGTTTATAATCTTTTTTATCACCTGTGAATTTTTTTCTAGAAATTTTTCCTGCTTGAACTTCTTCTAAATCAGGAATTATTGCTTTTCCACTCATATGACCAATTGTTTCATCTAATAAAATAAATACAGGTTGCATAAATCTATCAGCTAAATTAAATGCTCTTACAGTTTCAGTATAACACTCTTTTAGGTTACCTGGACATAATGTAATTGATTTAACATCTCCGTGAGTTGGATTCTTAGCTTGTAATAAATCCCCTTGAGCAACTCTTGTTGGAAGACCAGTTGATGGACCACCTCTCATTACATTAACTACAACCAAAGGAATTTCAGAAATATATCCTACTCCTAAATTTTCTGCTTTTAAAGAAATACCAGGTCCTGAAGACGCTGTCATTGATCTTTTCCCAGACATAGCAGCACCAAGTGCAGTACAAATACCTGAAATTTCATCTTCCATTTGGATACATGCATGTCCTCTAGCTGGTAATGCAGAAGATAATACGTGCATTATTTCACTTGAAGGAGTAATAGGATATCCACCAAAAAACTCAACATCAGCGTCAAGTGCAGCTTTTGCTGCTAATTCATTACCTGTCGAAATTAGTTCTCTTGCCATTAATTCTCCTTACGCCAATTCTCTATAATTATTTTTTATAACTGCTTCTTTTCTCTCTTTAGCTTCTTCTGTAAGTTTTGCAAATTTAAACTCTTTTTTATCTGCTACATAAATTGCAAAATCTGGACACGCTAATTCGCAGTCCGTACAACCAATACATGATTCAGGATGAACAACTTTTATCATTGACCCTAAAGTAGAATGTACTTCTTGTCTCATCGCAAGTACGCCAGCTGGACAAACTGAAACACACTTATCACATGCTTTACATCTATCTTCGTTCACCCAAACTGGTGTGTTTGCAGGAGCTTCCATATTAGACATAATTTCCCCTTAAAATTTTTTGATATCAATATTTGATTAAACTCAATATATTATGGTTGAATAATAACCTATAATACATCTAAAGATTAATTAAAATTGGCATTTTATTAAGGGAATTTCACTCTTGTTACATTTTGCTACAAGTAGATTTAAGTGTGTATAAATAGTGGTTTTTTTTATATTATAAAACTTAAGGAATATTATTAATTATATAAGTAAAGTAAAGATTAAAATAAATATTTAAAATAGATATTTGCATAACTTAGATATAATATCTAAAATAAAATAAGGAATATATTTGGTTTTATATCAGCCTAATAATGGCTATTGTTATAATAGTGATACTCACTTTTTATATGCATTTATTATTGAAAATTTGAAAAAATTTAAAAATGTAAAGGGTGAACTTTTAGATATTGGGAGTGGAAGTGGAATACTAGGCCTTCTTGTTGCAAAAGAAAATAAACATCTAGTATTAAATCAATGTGAGATACAAAAAATGTTTCAATTCTTCTCAACTAAGAATGCGAACACAAATAAAATTGTTAATAATCTTTATCAAGGCTCTTTCCCAAAAATTGAATTTGATAAAAAATTTGATATATGTGTTTCAAATCCACCTTTTTATCATAGTAATGTAATTAAAAGTGAAAATGAAAGTTTAAAGATAGCAAGATATAATGATAGTATGCCTTTAGAAGAGTTTATCAAAAAAACATCTTCTATCTTAAAAGAATCAGGTAAGTTCTTTTTTTGCTATGACGTAAAGCAAATAAATGAAATACTAATACTTTTAAATAAATATAAATTAAATTTAGAAGCTTTACAATTTGTTCATCCAAAATCTACTAAAGATGCTACATTGATTTTAGTTTATGCTAGAAAAAATTCAAAATCTTTATGTAAAGTTTTTAATCCTTTATTTGTATTTGATGAACAAAATGAATTTACAAATGTAGTTCAAGAGATTTATAAAAAATCTTCAACACACAGTATAAAGGTTGATTTTGAGTAATTTAATGAAAAAAAATGGTTTTAATTATGCATTTGATCCAAACGGATGTAATAGTTGTGCAGGTAATTGTTGTATAGGAGAGAGTGGTTATATTTGGATAAATGCTCAAGAAATTCAAATTCTTGCGCTGCATTTAAAGATTTCTGTTGAAGATTTAAAATTTAGATATTTAAATAAAATTGGATATAAATATAGTATAAAAGAGATACAATTAGGCCATAACAATTATGCATGTTGTTTTTTTGATCTAGATAAAAAACAGTGCTCAATTTATGAAGCAAGACCGGTTCAATGCAGAACTTTCCCTTTTTGGGACTATTTTAAAGAAAATGAAGAAGAGGTTTACAAAGAGTGCCCAGCTATAAGAAATCTATAGTTTTATCTTCACTATTATTACTCTTAAGTGGTTGTAGTAATAAATTTATAGATTTAAAAACAGAAGAAATAAAAACAAACTATATCACTGTTCCTTCAAAAAAATTTGATTATGAAGATCAATACATTATATATGCCTTAGAGTATGAGAGTCAAAGATTATATAAAAATGCACAAACAGCTTATTGGAAATTATTTGAAAGTACAAATAAATATGAATATTTCATAAAATATTTAACATTATCTTTTCAATTAAACGATTATATATCAATAAAAGACAAAACAGCTAAATATATGATTGAAGGTATAAAAGAAGAAGAAACAATATTAAGGTTACAAACTTTTTCTTTAATGAGATTAAATGAGAAAAAAGAAGCTTTAGTTGTAGCAAAGAAATTATTATCTAAATTTGAAAGAGATGTTAATCATGAACTTTTAGGTAGTGTTTATTTAGATTTAAAAGAGTATGAAAAATCAGTTAATGAATTTGAAAAGTCATTTAAACTAAATAATGCAAGTAATACTTTATTAACTTTAACAAATATTAAATACTATTATTTAAATAAAAAATCAGAATCAAAACAAGAGATTGAAGACTATTTAAAAGAGAATGGATATATTTATAACTTATCTATTCAACTTTTATCTTTTTATGAAAAAGATAAAGAGGATGAAAAACTAGTTAAATTACTTAAAAATATGTATTTAAGTTATAAAAATGGTGATGATGAATCTCTTTATTTAAAAACTAAGAATCTTTTACTTAGATATTTAGTAAAAAAAGATATTAATGATGCAGTTGATTTTTTTGAAAAAAATGATGAAGATGATAAGACTTTATTAGAATTATATAGAAGTGCAGGGCAACCCCCAAAAGCATATGCTTTATTAACAAAATTGTATAATGACACTAAAGATTTAGATTATTTAGCTCAAATGGCAATCGTAGAATTTGAAATGGCAGAGAATAAAAATGAAGTTTTAAATAGTGTTATTTCAAAATTTGAGAAAGTGTTAACCACTGTAGATAATTCAGTATATGAAAACTATTTAGCTTATATTTTAATAGACTTTGATAAAGATGTTAAAAAAGGTCTTTTACTAGTTAAAAAAGCATTAATTAAGCAGCCAGAAAATTTGGCTTATCTCGATACTTTAGCTTGGGGTGAATACAAGATTAAAGATTGTAAAAATGCATATACTAATATGAAAAAAGTTGTTGATGGTGCTGGATTAGAAGATAATGAAATTAAATTTCACTGGGAAAAAATAAAGGAGTGTAACAAGTGATATTAGATGAAATAAATAGAAGAACATTAGAAGATTTAGAAAGAAGAAAAAAAGAGATACCTTTAGATTTATTAGGAAGAACTCTTTCATCTAATCCCTATCAACCAAGAGATGTTAAGCCATTTTTAACAGCAACAAAAGAAGAACCTATTAGAATTATTGCTGAAGTTAAAAAAGCAAGTCCTAGTAAGGGAGTAATTAAAGAGGATTTTGACCCAATTGCTATTGCTCAAGAATATAGTAAAAATGGAGCTAATGCAATTTCTGTATTAACTGAGCCTCACTATTTTCAAGGTAATTTAGAGTATTTAACTGCTATTAGAAGATATGTACCAACGCCACTACTACGAAAAGATTTTATTTTAGATAAGTATCAAATTGTTGAGGCTTTAGTTTATGGTGCTGATTTTATTTTACTTATTGCAAAATCACTTGGAACTAAAGAGTTAAAAGAGTTATATGATTATGCTATTTATTTAGGATTAGAAGTACTTGTTGAAGTTCATGATAAAGAAGATTTAACAAAAGCTATTAAATGTGGAGCAAGTATAATAGGAATTAATCATAGAAATTTAGAAACTATGGAAATGGATATGACTTTATGTGAAAGATTAATTCCACTTATTCCAAATGGGAAAATAATAGTTGCAGAAAGTGGAGTTAGTAATATAGAAATTATTAAAAACTTAAGTTCAATTGGAGCTGATGCATTTTTAATTGGTGAACACTTTATGCGAGTTGCTAGTATTGAAGACGAATTAATAAAATTTAAAAACGCCTGTAATTAATAAAACTAAAAAAGTAAGAGATAATTTTCTCTTACTTTCTAATCACATCATAAATATCTGTTCTTCTATCTTTTAAATTATTAACACTACCAATATTATGAAGCTCATTTAATAGCTCTAAATCAACATCTGCAATAAGTATCATCTCTGTATTTGGCGTTGATTCTGCTTTTATTCCATTTGCTGGAAATGCAAAATCACAAGGGGTAAACACAGCTGATTGAGCATATTGAATATCCATATTAGCAACTTTTGGTAAATTCCCAACACATCCTGCTATTGCTACATAACATTCATTTTCAACAGCTCTTGCTTGTGCACAAAGTCTAACTCTTGAATATCCATTTTGGGTATCTGTTAAAAATGGTACAAATAAAATATTCATTCCTTCTTGTGCAAGAAGACGACTTAGTTCTGGAAATTCTGAATCATAGCAAATTAAAATACCAATTTTCCCACAATCTGTATCAAATGTTTTAATTTCATTTGAACCTTTTAATCCCCAAACTTTTTCTTCATCAGGTGTTACGTGAATTTTTGCATATCTCTCAACTGTACCATCTCTTTTACATAAAAATCCAACATTATATAAAATACCATCTACAAGTTCAGGCATACTTCCTGTAATGATATTAATATTATATGAAATTGCTAATTTTGAAAATTCTTCTTTAAACTTTGGTGTGTGTTCTGCAAGTTTTCTAATAGCATCTGCTTCACTTAAGTGATTATATTTTGCCATTAAGGGTGCATTAAAAAATTCAGGGAAAAGTGCAAAATCGCTTCTGTAGTTAGAAACAGAGTTTACAAAATATTCAGCTTGTTCTAAAACTTCATCAATATTTTTATAAGGTCTTACTTGCCATTGAATTAATCCTAATCTTATTACAGATTTTGTTGGCATTGGTTTTTTAGTAGGTTTTGCATAATAAATATTATCCCAAGTTAATAGACAAGCATAATCTTTACTTTCAATATCACCTTCAAGATAATTTTTAATAACTCTTTTTACATAAAAATCATTTGATAATTGGAAGTTTAAAACAGGGTCATATATTTCTCTTTGTTTTACTTTTTGTATATATTCTTTTGGAGAAATTTTATTTGCATATTTTGCATAATTTGGTATTCTTCCACCAAAAATTATACCTTTTAAGTTCTCTTCTTCACATAATTCTTTTCTAAATTCATATAATCTTCTCCCAAGTCTTAGACCTCTGAATTTTTTATTAATAAAAATATCAACTCCATAAAGCATATTTCCATTATTGTTATGTGTAGTAAAAGTATAATTACCTGTGATTTCTTTATAACTGTGAGTATCATCAAATTTATCATAATCAACAATAATACTAAGTGCAAAGCCAGCTAAGTTGTCATTTATTTTGATAGCAACTTGACCTTTAGGATATTTATCTATTAGTGAGTAAAACTCTTCTTGTGTCCAAGAAGAGTCATCAAGATGTCTATATTCATCTTCCATAAGTTTAACTATATCAGAATGGTCTTCTTTTTTTAAGTAAACCAATTCTATTTTATCTATTTGTTCTTGTTCCATATTTTACTCTCTTCAAATTGTATATGGAAGTATACCTTAGTCTTTGAATAAAGTCGAACCAACTCTGATCATATTTGATCCACTTGCGATTGCAAGTTCATAATCACCACTCATTCCCATAGAACAATATTTTGCTCCAAGAGGAATTAGTTCGTCATAGATTTTTTTTGTAGTTTTAAATGATTCTCTGATGATTTTTTCATCTTCAGTATGTGCTCCAATACTCATAACACCTTTTAATCTAATATTAGGACAAGTTTGAAGTATTTGTTTATAAATCTCAATTGCAACTTCTGGAGTAACTCCTGATTTTGATTCTTCGTATGCTGAATTTATTTGAAGTAGGGCAGATAGTTTTTTACCTTTTGCTTCAAGTTTTTTATTTAATTCTTGAGCTAATTCTAGACTATCTAATGATTGAATAAGAGTTGGGTTTAAATCAATTAGATTATTGATTTTATTTTTTTGTAAAGTACCCACAAAATGCCACTCAATTGGTAATTCTTCTAATGCTTCAGCTTTTTCTTTTAAGTCTTGAACTTTGTTCTCCCCAAAAGCTCTTTGTCCTGCATTATAAAGAGTAGCTACGTCATCTGATGTTGAGTATTTAGAAATACCAATAATTTTTACAATATGATGTTCAGAAATTCTAAGTCTAGCACCTTCAACTTTTGTAATAATCTCATCTAAATTTTTTGTTGCAGTTTGTTTATTCATTTTATAGCACCTTAGTTATTTAATAAAATTCTATTTATATCGTTATATATTCCAAGAAGCATTAATCCTCCAAGAATTACCCAGCCCATTATTGTTAAGAACATAAATACTTGATCACTTGGTTTTCTTCTTGTAATCATTTCATATAGATTAAACATAATATGTCCACCATCAAGTGCTGGAATTGGAAGTAGATTTAAAACTCCAAGATTTACAGATATTAAAGCAGTAATTGCAAATAAAGCGATAATTGAAGATTCACTTGCATCTGATATTACTTTTCCAATAGTAATAACTCCACCAACTTCACTACTTGGAATTACACCTTGAATTAATTTTTGAACACCTTGAAAAATCATACCCGAAGCAAAAATAGTTTTTTCATAAGCATAAACTATTGATTCTCCAAATGATAAATCTAAATTAACAATTTTTCCTGATGGTGAAATTCCAATCATTCTTTTTTTGATTTTTTCATTAAACATATTTTGAGAATCAGAAACATAAGGATTAATAGTTTTAGCTATTAGTTTTCCATCCCTTTTAATAAAGAATTTTAATGAAGAATCACTACTTACAATAATTTTACCTATTTCATCCCAAGATTTAATTTCAGTATCATTTATTTTTATGATTTCATCATTTTTTTGTAAACCTGCATGAAATGCTGGAGAGTTTTCTTGCACATTACCAATTTGAGGTGCATAAGTTGTTGCTCCCATCATAGCAATTGCAAAGTATAAAATTGCTGCTAAAATAAAGTTAGCAAAAGGACCAGCAAATAGAATAACTATTCTTTGCCAAGGTTTTTTTGTATTGTATGAATCATCTCCATCTTCTATAAGTGAAGGTTTTGAATCATCTTGTCCTTTCATTTTTACATATCCACCAAGTGGAATTAACGCAAATTGCCAAGTAGTTCCCATCCAATCTTTTGAAAAAAGTTGTTTCCCAAATCCTATTGAAAATACATGAACTTTTACACCAAAATAACGAGCTGCTAAGAAGTGTCCTAATTCGTGAAAAAAAACTAAAAATGATAATACAAGTAAAAATGTTATAGTTCCCACTAAATGCCCTTAATTTTTGAAATAATCTCTAATATATTCATATCCAGAATATAGTGTTAAAATAACTGCTATCCATAATAGTTCAGTACCAAAAGGCCAATTCATAATTAAAAAACCAATAGCTATCATTTGAACAACAGTTTTTATTTTTCCTGCCATTGTTGAAGCTACATTTTTACCCTCAGCAACTGCAACAACTCTAAGTCCTGTAATAAAAAATTCCCTTGAAAGTATTAAAAAAACAGCCCAAGCTGAAGCTCTATCTATTACCATAAGTCCAAGAAAACCTGCTAGCATTAGCATTTTATCTGCAAGAGGATCTAAAATACCACCAAGCTTTGTCATTTGATTCCAAGAACGAGCAATATATCCATCAAAGAAATCTGTTACAGAAGCGATAACAAAAATAAGACCTGCAAAGTAATCAAGCCAAGAAGGGTGCCAGTGAGCAAAGATAGATGAGTCTCTATCTACTAAAAACCATAGCATTAGCGGAGCTAATGCTATTCTAAAAAGTGCCAGTATATTTGGTAGATTTAGTGCTTTTGACATTATCTAAAAGTTGTCCCACCATCAACTATTAAAGTATGCCCTGTAATCCATGATGCATCAGCAGTACATAGGAAATAACATGATTGTGCTAAATCTTCAGGTTGACCAATTCTATTTAAAGCAGATAATTCAGCAGTTTTTTGTTTAACTTCTTCATAGTTTGTAAATGCTTTTAAAGCATCTGTATCAATAGGACCACCTGAAACCGCATTTACTCTAATATTCATAGCGCCAAGCTCAGTTGCAGCATATCTTACCATTGCTTCAACAGCAGCTTTATTAGTTCCATGCCCAGAGTAGTTTTCAATATATACTAAGTTACCAGTTGATGATAAAGAAACTATCGCTCCTCCACCTATCTTTTCCATTCTTTTAGCAGCTTGTTGTGCTCCACAAACAAAAGCATTTACAGTTGCAGTATAGATATTATTTAATCCTCTAGGTTTTAGTTTCATAAATTTACCATATCCACCAACAACAGCTCTTCCATAAATCATCGCATTTGAAATAAAGAAATCAACTCTATCAAAATCTTTGTCAATCTCTTCGAATAATTCTTTATATTTTTCTGGCTCTAAGATATTAAAAGGATATGCTTTACATTTTACTCCAAATTTATCTTCAACATCTTTACAAATATCTTCTGCAAATTGTTGATTTGAATTATAAGTAAAAGCAACATTGATTCCATTACTTGCAAATTTGTAAACACACTCTTTACCGATACCTTTTGTACCACCAGAAATAACTAAAGTTTTACCTTTCATTTCATTACTCATTATTTTATTACCTCATATTTTATTAAAGTTTCTTCTAATTTTTTCATACTCTGTGCACTTGGTGCAGTTAATGGAAGTCTGTATTCCAATGTATCTAATAAACCAGCTATATACATAGCAGCTTTAATAGGTATTGGATTACTTTCACAAAAAAGTACAGAGTTTAATGCATATAAATCATCATTTATTTTTCTTGCACTTTCTAAATTTCCTGCAAATACATCATTAACTAATTTAGATTTTAAATTAGGAAGAATATTTGATGTTACAGATATTATTCCTTTTGCACCATTTACTAACATAGGAAAATCAATTGCATCATCTCCTGAAACAACTACAAAGTCTTTTCTTTGAGAAAGTAAGGCAATTGAACGTTCTAATGAACCAGTTGCTTCTTTAACGGCATAGATATTTGAAACATCATCATATAGTCTAATAGTAGTTTGCGTTTCTAAGTCAACTGAAGTTCTTCCTGGTACATTATAAAGCATAAAAGGAATTTCAACTGCATTTGCAATAGCTTTAAAGTGTAGATATAGACCTTCTTGTGTTGGCTTATTATAATATGGTGTAATTGATAAAATTGCATCTGCTCCAACATCTTGTGCATGTTTTGCTAATTCACAAGCTTCATGTGTTGCATTTGATCCAGCACCTGCAATAACTTTAACGCCTGTATTTTTACAAGCTGCAACTGCAACTTCAATACACTCTTTATGCTCATTAAATGAAAGTGTAGCACTCTCTCCTGTTGTTCCAACAGGTACAACTGCATGTATACCTTGAGCTATTTGTCTTTTAATTAACGACTCATATTTTTCTAAATCAACTTTTCCATTTTTAAATGGGGTGATAAGTGCAGTCATTGCACCTGTAATAATTTCCATATCTATCCTTTACTTACTACTAAATCTTCTAATTCTAATCTCTCATCAACATTAACTGTATGTTTTGAGAATGTTTCTAAAAAATCCCAAAAACTCTGTTTTGCTTCATCAGAAATTTCAACTTTTTTTAGAACTTCTTCCATACAACCTAACCATTCTCTTCTTGCTTTTTCAGTGATCGAAAACTGTTCATGGGTTTTCATCATATCAAAGTGTCCAACTGCTTGTGTGTAATGTTTAGGTCCACCTGCAGCTTCTATAAAAAACTTAACATTGTGAGCTTTGATTTTTTCCAAATCTTCTTCATCTTGTGGAAAAAAATTACTTATATCACTATCAATGATTAAATCGTAAAAATCACTAAAAAGCTTTATTAAACCATCTTCTCCTAATTCTTCTAAAAAGATAGGTTTAGGGTATTGGAAAGGTGGTTTTTCTCCAAAGTTTGTTTTACTAACTTTGTATTGCATTATTTCTTTTCCTGCTTTAAAATAACTGTAGTAGAGTTACTCTTATTTAGGTATTTATTTGCAACTTTAATTAAATCTTTTTTTGTTAATTCATCAACTTTTTTCTCATAATCTAAAAGAGGTTTTATATTATCTCTTACAAAATATGAACCATATAAAGATGCAACAGAAGTTGAACTTTCAAGTGAAAAAATAAAATCAGCTTTTGTATTGATCTTAATCTTATCAATATCTTTTTTAGAAATATCGCCTTTTTTAATTTTCGCAATTATATCTAAAATTTCTTTTTCTATTTCTTTAGCTTTAACACCTTCATTTGCAACTGCAACAAACATAAAAACACCAGGGTCTTTTAATTCCATATTATATGCATAAATTGAGTTTACTAATCTTTTCTCATCAACTAATACTTTATTTAAAATTGAACTTTTTCCTGAACTTAATAATTCACTAAGTGCAGAAAGTGCAACTTGATCTTTATGTTCAAAATTTGGTATATGATAAGTTATTGCTAACATTTGAACAGCTGAGTCTTTATAAACTGTAACTCTTTTCTCACCATCTTGTTTTGGCTCAATTGTATGTAATTTTGATGGAATATCTTTTTTATTTTTTATTTTACTAAAGTGGTTTTTAACTGATTTGAAAACATCTTTCTCATCAATATCTCCTGCAACTACAACAATTGCATTTTTTGGTTGATAATATGTACTATGGAAATCTCTAATATCTTCAATAGTCCAGTTTTGAATATCTCCCATAAATCCAATTGGTGTCCAGTGGTATGGATGA
>Ga0193956_1000570_pt1 | contig 16366 bp, 15 predicted proteins | sample BB_7_MG_FD_140358 | JGI IMG/M metagenome (GOLD analysis project Ga0193956, IMG submission 140358) | Microbial mat bacterial communities from the Broadkill River, Lewes, Delaware, United States - BB_7_MG | ecosystem: Environmental > Aquatic > Freshwater > River > Microbial mats | place: USA...
ATAAAAAATAAGTTCAGACCAATGTTTACCGAAATATTTATTATTTTGTAAATGGCAAATTTTTTGGCTTTGTTTTGTAATCGCAAGCGAGCAAAAGGCAAGGCTGTAAGAACATCAATACCAAGTATTAAGACAAAATAAATTATATATTCAACGTTGTCTCCATAGCTTATTGCTGTTGCAATTTGTTTGGAAAACACAATTCCTGCAATCATAAATAATGTAGCAGTAGAAAACAAAGATGTTAGTGCAGTAGAAAAAACAGTGTCGCTTGCGTAGTCTTTTTTGGAGAACCGAAAGAAGCCTGTTTCCATTCCGTAGGTAAGAATTATTTGTAAAACTACTACATAGGCAAATAGCTCTGTTACAATACCATATTCAGCAGTAGCGAAACTATAAGTATAAAGTGGAACAAGCAGATAGTTTAAAAATCTTCCGACAATGCTACTAAGTCCGTAAACAGCAGTTTGCCCTGCCAATTTTTTTAGTGGGTTCATTTTGTGAAGGTTTAATAGTTTAATAGTTTAATAGTTTCTTGGTTTAATTGCACTAAAAAACCAATAAACCAATAAACGATTAAACTAATTATCATTTTAAATAAGTCATTTTATAATGTTTGATGTTTGCTTCGTAAAATTCTTTTCCTTCTATTTTGAAACCTTTTGTTTTGTAGAAGTTTACTGCAGTCTCTTGTGCCGATAAGTATATTTTTTGCTTAGCAGGTTTTACGTCGTTCAAAATATGCCGAAGAAGTAAATGCCCGTATGCAGAATTTCGGTATTCTTTAAGCACTGCCATTCTTTCAATTTTTATACCCTCTTCTGTTTCACGATAGCGAGCTGTTGCAATAGGCTTATCATCAACTATTATTATAAAGTGAATTGCCTCAAAATCAAGACCATCGTATTCTAAGTTTTTGTCCACATTTTGCTCCTCCACAAACACTTTAAACCTTATTTTCATAGCTTCTTTAAACAACTTGTCTTGGTCGCTAAACGAATGTATTTGTATTATCATGGCTATATATTTAGTTTTTAGTTTTTAATTGGCTTTCGCCTAATAATTAGCTTGTTGTGGTAAACAAATTATTATTAGCCTCGCTTTAATTATGTATAAAATTATAAATTCTTTATTATAAAATTTATCAATACTTATTTTGGTTTATTAATAAAATACAAAAATATTTTTTTCAATCAAATAAATAAATTAATTTTGAAACTAATTTATTAAATTTTACGTTGTTACTAATAAATAAAACTATTTATTCCAGCTTTGTTAAATAGCTATATAAAGAAGTAATTAAATATTAGCATTTTAACAGTCTATCATTATGCAAATCTAATATATAAATAAAAATAAACTTATGTATAAAAAAATAACAATTTTACTAATTTTGCTAATATCTACTTCATACTTAGCAAAATCTCAGTCTGTAATGGGGCTTACAGGTGGCGTTAATTTTTCTCACTTAAGTGGAGACTACGAAAAATTTTATCCAGATGGGTCTCCTATTTATTTTGAAAAAGTAAGCAGAAAAGGATTGTATGGAGGACTAATTTGGGACATAAAAATAAAAAAAGGCAAACTTTTTAGAAGCACAATGCTTCAAACAGGAATTTTATACTCACAGCAGGGAGCAATTTACAGAAATAGCCGTTTTGCAACCGTTCAGGATACTTTTCAAGTTCTTAACATTATTGACTCCCTTTCTTTACGAAATGCAAATGCAGAAATTACCCAAAGTTTTTATAGAAGTGTAGATTATATTACAGTTCCTCTAATTTGGAAACAGCACTGGGGAGAAGTTTATACAAAACTTGGAGTTTACGGACAAATAGGAATTTTAACCGATAGTGCTACAACAAAAGTATATAAATATCCAACAGTAAAAGTAAAATACAAAGGAACATCTGATAAGTTTTTACAAAACGATATTTTTTACGACCTTGGAGTAAGCACTGGCTTAGGTTTCCAAACTTCTTTAAACAATGAATATGATTTCTTCTTAGACTTTTCGTATAGATTTGGGTTCCTAAAAGTAGATAAAGAAACATACAGAGCCGAAGACATAATGAGAAATAGCCTATTTACAATAAGCACAGGAATAATTATTTTTGGAAAGCAAAGAAGGCATTTCAAAAGGTAAAAAATAGGTAAAATAGCTTACTGAAAGATACTTATCAATAATATAAAATGAATAATACAAAAATTATTAAAAATATATTAAAAATATTTATACTGCTTGTTATTCTCTCTTGCTCTTTTAAAAGCTATTCGCAGATAAAGAGCTTTATGGGTTTTACTGCAGGAGGTAGCCTATCGCAACTAAGTGGCGACAACGAAAAATACAACAGAAATATCTATCGGCAAGGAGCTTATGGAGGAATATTTTGGGACATTTATCTTGAATATCAAAACTATATTGAAGTAGGAGGTTTTTATACCCAGCAAGGCGGAATAAAAAAGTTAGAATATAACGATATTAGCGGAAAGAAAATAGTATATAGTGTTAATAATCAAATAGATTATGCTATGTTCCCTATCATTTGGAAACAGCAATGGGGAGACCTTTTTACTCAAATAGGAATATACGGAGAAATTGCAATAAATGCAAAATCGGTGTGGAAAAGAGAATATTTATTTGCAGATTCAATAAGCACAATAACAGGTAACTACAAAAGTTTTACACACGACCTCCGATTATACGATTTTGGAGGCTTTTTTGGTATAGGCTATCAAAAACCTGTTACAGACAATTACGACTTTTTTATCAATCTATCTTACCGATTTGGTTTCTTCTCAATAGAAAATATGCCAGAAAACTCTGGCGATTTTATGAAAAATAGAATATTTACTCTAAATGCAGGCTTCATACTTTTTAGTAAAGACAAAAGATACGCAACCAAAAAAAGAAGATAAGAACACCTACCAATTACTTATAAATCAAAATAATATATAAAATTTAAAAAAATGAAAATATATAAATTTTCACTCTTCATATTTATTTATTCAATATTTATTATTTCGTCAAGCCAAGCCCAAAAAATAGGAATTAGAGGCGGTGGAAATTTAACTACAATAATAGGCAAAGACGTTCTGCCCTACGTAACTCCTCATTTTAGCTACAACGGAGGACTTTATGTAGAATTTCCTTACACTCGTAATTCTTCTACACAATTAGAAATAAATTATATAAAAAAAGGAGCTACTATGAGAGACTCAATAGCTATGTTTTACGATGCTTACTACGAAGTAAACGAAAAGTTAGACTATATCAGCCTTCCTGCTATTTTTAAGCTAAAACTTGGTAACAAAAAATTTGATTTATATACAGATTGGGGAGTAGCTCTAAATATGCTAATAAGCAGCAAAAGAACATTATATGGAGAAAACATGAATATGCCTTTTAACGCAGAAGGCTACTATTCTCAAGAACTAAAAAAATACGAAGTAGATGCAATTTTTGGAATTGGCATGAGATTTAAAAACACAACCATGGATATTAGATACAATGCTGCAATATCAAATTTATATGGCGGAGACAGCCCTTTTACTGCACGAAATAACGCAGTTACACTAAATTTTGCAGTTCAACTTCATAAAATTGTTCAAAAAACTAAATACAGATGGTAAAATAGTTTTTAGTTTTTAGTGCTTAGTTTTTAGTAATTTGATAAACGCTTAAAAAACGATGTTATTAAAATTACTAATCTTAATTTAAAAGCGAAAGCTAATTAAAAGCTAAACACATAGAAACTAAATACTTAAATATAAAAACTTACTTATCATGAAGTTAAAAATAACAATAATATTACTTTTTATAAGCATAAATGCTTTTTCACAAAATCGCTTGTGGACAACAGGAACAGCTCGCACAATCCCCAAAGGAGATGTAGAATTAAGTATGTTTTATTTTAGCAAATACGGTCTTACTCAATATTTTGAAATTCAGTCTAAACCTCTTTGGTGGATAAAATATCCAAACCTAAACGGAAAAATAACTTGGTATTATCACAAAGGGCAAGTGCACAAAAACTTCCTACGAAGTAGAGATTATTTAATAGGTAGCATACACGGCTTTAACTATCCCACTTGGGCGTTAAGAACCACACAAAGAAAAGGTTACTTAGGAGGAATTATTCCTCCCGAAGCAATAATACCTTCAATCTTTGCTTTCCGAAACGAGATTTTGTTTACAACAATAATCAAAAAGCAAAAAACATGTTATAATAGCAACTTTCTACTAACATTAAAACTCGGACATAAAATTGCTCTAAAAACTTCAGAAGCTACCCTACCCTATTTTGACAACGCTCTATATAACAGAGAATCTGCTATTTACAGAAACTTATCGCTATATTACGCAGGCATAGATTTAGACGGAAAACTTAGTTATGGACTAAATTACACCGTAGATTTAGATTTTTATTCAGTAGGCATAAACACCGACCATTGGAGCTTAGAACACAAAGGTTTGGTATATTGGAAAATGGGACACAGAGAGCGTGTAAGAGTTGTAGTTGGCTATAAATTAGCGTATTCCAACTACACCACAATAAAAGGCTCAATATCTCCTTTTGTAGATTTTACCTACATGTTCCACCCCAGAAGCAATAAGCATACACAATTATTCAGAAATGGAGTTAATAAAAATAGAGATATAAGAGATATGTTCTATAAAAAAGAAAAAAAGGAGAAGAAAGAAAAGAAGGAAAAAGAATAATTTTAGTTCTCCATTAAAATAAAAAACTAAAAATAATGCTCAATTTTATAAAAAAATATTGGTTATCAATAATATGGTCAATTATTATCATAATATTTTGTTCGTTGCCAAGTAGCAATTTGCCCAGAAATAGAATGATAAATATTCCCCATTTAGATAAAATACTACACTTTGGAATATATTTTATACTTTCATTATTAATACTTTACGAAACAAAAATAAAAACCGGCAAAAATAAAAAAATATTTATCCTAACCGGTCTTTTTTCCTTTGTTTTAGGATTGCTGATAGAAATAGAACAGCAATACTTAATAAGCTCACGCACAGGCGATTTATATGATTTACTTGCAGATATTCTTGGAAGTATAACAGGAATCTTTTTTTTCGTTTTCCTTACAAGACTTTTTAAAAAATTTATTGCAAAATAATTTTACTACAACATAGACTTAACATCTTCATAATCATGGGCAAAGTCTGCAATAGTTTGTTTTTCAAATTCTTTGTAGAATTGCTCCAACAAAGGGTCTATTTTGCTTCCATAAGGGCATTTCTTTTTAAAAGCAGGATCTTTTTCACAGAACTTCAAGCCAATAACACATTCGTGAAAAACGTCTAAACCGTCAAATATTTTTATTATATCAAGCAGAGAAATATCTTCTGGTTTTTTACCTAATGCAAATCCCCCATTAGGTCCTTTTGTAGATATAAGTATTTTATTTTTAGCAAGTGTCTGCATTATCTTGCCCAAAAACGGTGAAGGCATGTCTAACTCTTCCGATATTTTTTTTATTCCTATTTTTTTCCCATCTTCGTTGTTTAATCCTACATAAACAGCTGCCCTAATGGCGTATTTGCAAGTATTTGATAACATTTTTATTATATTTGGGGGTTATTAAGTAAATCTTTATTTTTATGTATTTAGTAATAATGTTACAAAATTACAAAAAAAAAATGTAATTAATTATATAATTAACAAGTTTTAATAATAAAACTCTTTTTTTCTTTTTTTTATTACACAAAAACAACAAAAATATTTACAAATTTATTTAAAAGAAATTTTTTAATTATGACTTAATATAAATGAATCTAAAACTTATATAAATCAGTATAATAACTATCTACAAAATTTTTAAAACTATAATTTTTCACAAATTAATTAAAGCAAAAAAAACACCAACAGGCAATATAAAGTAATCTTTTATTTACTTTTATTAAATCAGTTATTAATCAAGTTAATAACTATTATGTAATTTATTAATAAAGAATAGAGTAGGAGAGGGGAGAGAGATTTTTCAAAAATATTAACTTATCTGTATAATCTACATTTTCTTTAGTTAAAAAACATTTGCTGTAAAGCAACAATTTAGCAATAAAACAATTCCACAATTATTACTTTACAGACAAATTCTAAATTAAACAGGAATTTTTTCAATTCTTCTTTGATGGCGTCCACCTTCAAAGCCAGTTTTAAGAAATATATCTACTATTTCTTTTGCAAGTTCTACTGAAATAAAACGAGCAGGTAGCGAACAAATATTTGCATCGTTGTGCAAGCGTGCAAGCTCCGATATTTCTGCATTCCAACAAAGTGCCGACCTTATTCCTTGATGTTTGTTTACTGTCATATTTATTCCGTTTCCACTTCCACAGATAGAAACTCCGTAAATAAATTCTTTACCTTCAACAGCATCGGCCATTGGGTGGGCAAAATCTGGATAATCAGCACTTTCGGTTGTGTATGTTCCAAAATCTTTGGTTTGGTAGCCTTTTGCTTCTAAAAATTTTATTAACTCATTTTTCATTTCAACTCCTGCGTGGTCGCAGGCTAATGCTATCTTTTTTTCCATAAAATTTGTTTGTTTATTAGTTTATTAGTTTATTTGTTTAATGATTTAAAATTGTTTTATTGCTAAATTGTTACTTAAAAAAAAATATTTATAATTATAAAAACAACAACATTATTAGACTTATTCTAAATAAGTTTGTATTTTTGAATTTATAATTTATATAAAAATCTTATTATCAGGCGAAAGCCGATTAAGAATTAAAATATTAAAACTAAGAGCTTAATTATTTATTATAGTTATATCTTTTTATTTGAAAAACATTTCAAGTAAAATAAAAACAACTATCCAGCTATTAATTTATAATATTTAAAAGACCAACAATTTTACAAATAAAAAAATAAATCTCTAAATAAGCAAATAGAAAAACTTTTTACATCTGATTAGAATATAACATAAAATCAAAAAGAGCCAAACAATAATAGCTAATTAATGATAATTATTGACCACAAAAAATTGTTCTATAAATCAGACAATTAAAAGTTACTAACATGTTAATTTATTTATAATCAATAATATTATTTTTTTAAGAATTACAAAAAATGGCTAAATTATTGTTCTATAGGCAACAAGCAAACTAACGAAGTTATTAACACAAACAGATATTGTGTGTGAATAAAAAAGAACAACTATGGATAAAATCGGATTTTTTGCACTTATTCACAAAAAAGTGAAAGTTATTAATAGTTGTCAAAATTATATATTCACATTTCCAACAATGAAAAATAGTTTTACACAACAAAACTTACAAACAACAACAGTTATGCACTGCAGTTGATAAAGTAATAAAAATATCTGTAAACAAGCAAGATAAAAACTAACATGGCTGTTAGTAATCGATAAATATTTTTTAATAACCAATAAACAAAATTTTTTTAAAATTATTTTCTAACAATACTAACAGGCTATAATAAACATTAGATATATTTAAAATTAATTAATAATAATAATAAACAAATGGATAATAAAAACGAAATAGACAAAAAAGGATTTATAGAAAGTCCGATTGATAAAAATTTAGACTTAGCTTCTGAAATACGAAAAATGTGCAAAGAAAAAAATGCAATTATTTTAGCTCATTATTATGTAGATGGTGAAATTCAAGATGTTGCAGATTATGTAGGAGACAGTCTTGGACTTTCGCAAGAAGCAGCAAAAACCGATGCAGACATCATAGCCTTTGCAGGTGTGCATTTTATGGCAGAAACAGCAAAAGTCCTTTCGCCCGAAAAGAAAATTCTTATTCCAGATTTATTTTCGGGTTGTCCGATGGCAGATTCTATGCCAGCTGCTGCTTTTAAAGAATTTTTGAAAGACTACCCAGACCACATTGTGGTAACTTACGTAAACACAACGGCAGAAATTAAAGCTCTTAGCGACATAACTTGCACATCTTCAAATGCTGTGCAAATTATTGAGAGCTTACCCGAAGATCAAAAAATTATTTTTGGACCTGATAAAAATCTTGGAGGCTACATAAACGACGTTACAGGCAGGCAAATGGTGCTTTGGCAAGGAGTATGTCCCGTGCACGATAACTTCTCCGCAGAGCGTCTTAGAATGCTAAAAAACGACTATCCAGATGCCAAAGTATTGGTTCACCCGGAGTCTAACAAAGATGTTTTGCTTCTTGCAGACATGATTGGCTCTACGGCTGGAATATTAAAATATACTCAAAATAATGATTATAAGGAATTTATAGTTGCAACAGAGCCCGGTATTTTGCATAAAATGAAACAAGCTAATCCCAACAAGGTTTATATTCCACTTCCTCCCAAAAATCCAAAATTGGAAATGAGTATTTGCCGAAATATGAAAAAACATTCTTTGGAAAAATTATACAATGCTCTTAAATATGAACAGCCAGAAGTGCTGATGTCTAATGAGTTAATTCAAAAAGCTAAAAGACCAATCGAAAGAATGCTTAGCATATCTGAAAAACTTGGACTATAATATAAAAATAGCTCTATATTCTTATTTGTTTTTAAGATATAGAGCTTTTTTACTATTCAACATTCAATAAAGAATATTCAATATTCAAATTGATTTCGCAAGCGGTATATATTTGAGTTTATCAATTATTTAAAATCAAATAAATAATTATCAGCTGTAAAGCAATAATTTAGCAATAAAACAATTCTTATTTTTTTGACAAACAATAATTAAATAATTGGCAATGTAAATTTAAAATCGCTACCTTTGTTTACTTCGCTTTCTACCCATATTTTGCCTTTGTGTTTATCTACAAATTCTTTGCATATAACCAATCCTAAGCCAGTTCCTTTCTCATTTTTAGTTCCATGGGTGCTAAAAGAGTTACCAAATTGCCACAATTTTAACTGGTCTTCGGGGGCTATTCCTATTCCGTTGTCGGAAACTGTTATTGTAATATTATCTTGTTCTTGTTCTGTGTAAACAGTAACAAGACCGTTTGTATCGGTAAATTTTATGGCATTGGTGATTAAATTTCGCAAAATTGTTTTTAGCATGTTTGGGTCTGCGTAAAAGTATATCTTTTCGCTTATTGGGCATATTAGTTTTATATTTTTTGCAACTGCCTGATTTTTATTTTCTTCAATTATTTCTTGACAAATATTGATAAAGCTAATCTTTTGTGGTTCTAAAGGCAATTTTCCTGATTGCGATTTAGACCAAACAAGCAAATCTTCTAATAAATTGTAGGTAGAATTTGAAGTTTCTTTAATTATTGTTAAAAATTTTTTTATTTTTTCGTTGTCGTAATTATTGATGTTTTTTATTAATAATTCTGAGAATCCTATCAATGAATTAAAAGGACTTTTTAAATCGTGAGCCAAAATTTGCATATATCGGTCTTTATCTTTGTTGAGAGTTTCTAATTCTCCTAAATATTTTTGTAATTGTATTTCGGAATTAGTTTCTTTTGTAATATCTCTTACTATTGAAATTATCTCGTTGTCGTTTAATTTAGAAAATCTTGCATGAAAATATTCTGGTTCATTTATGCTAAGTTCGTATTTTAGTTCGCTTTCGCCTTCTTCAATGGCTTTATTAATGGCTGTTTGAAATTTTTTTGCTTTTTCTTGTTCAAAAATATCGTAGATGTTTTTCCCAATAAATTCATCAGTTTTTTTATACAACTGTTTACCTTCTTGATGGAAGGATAAAAACTTACCATTTTTATCGAAATGAAAGAGCAAATCTGGCATTGTTTGAATAATTGCTTTTAGTTTTGCTTCGTTATCTTTTAGTTTTTGTTCTGCAATTCGTTGTTCTGTTATATCCTGAATAATTGAATGTAAATAATTTTTATTTTTTATTGTTATTTTATTGCTATATATTTTTACATCTCGTATTTTTTTGTTGGCTGTTTTATGTTTAACTATAAAGTAATTCTTTTTGTTTTCAAGTGCATTTTGCATTTCTTGTCTTATCTCTGCTTCTGACATAGTATTTATGTCCGATATTTTTAACGACAATAATTCTTTTTTAGAATAGCCATAATATTCTATTGCTGAGCAGTTTGCATCTGTAATCTTTTGAGTTTCAGGATTTATTAAAAGCATAACAGATTTGTTTTCATGAAACATGCTTCTGTATTTTTGCTCGCTTTCTTTTAATTTTTTTAATATTTGAAAATCTGTAATATCTCTTACACTTGCTCTAAATCCTGCAAATTTGTTTTGTTTATATACTGGCTGTGCACAAAAGCTAACATTTCTTATTTCTTTGTCCTTTCTTATAATTTTAAATTCGTAATCTACAATAGTTTTTTGATTTAAACTTTGTTTAAAAATAACCATTGCACTATCATAATCGGAGGGGTGAATAATATCCATTAAATTTATTTTGCCAGACAAAAAATGGTCGTTTGAAAATCCTGTAATTCTTTCAAATGCTTTGTTAGAATAAATTAGTTTACCCGTATTGTCTCTATATACTTCCCAGTCGTAGGTATTGTCTGCAACTAATTGCATTGTTTCTAATTTCTCTTCTAAATCTTTTATTCGGTCTTCTAATTTGCTGCATGCTGCTTTTGTATTTTCCATATTAATCTTTTTTATTAATTATTGTTAATACATGTTTTGCCTATTCCGAGTAACTTAAACTTGTCGTTTGTGTGTGTGTGGGGGGAGAATATTTTTATTTGATATACAGCAACAAAGTTAATATCTTTTTTAGAAAAATAAAATTTGTATTGATTTTTTTTAGAAGTTTTTTTGTTACACAATAATTTATTTTTTTTAAAGATATGTTTTTCGTTTATAAAGGTATATTTTTCGTATATTTTTGAAATATAATTTATTTTATAAAGAAGAACGTTTTGCTAAAATTTTAATATTTTTGAAGCCCGTATTAAATTGTTTTTTATTAAAAATTTAACTAATTGTTGTTATATTACTTGCTCATATATTTTAAGTTATAAAGTAAAACAGCGAGCCGCATAAAGCAACCCGCTGTTTTTAATTTTCTCAATTTTTTTATTCTATTCAGCTTTTACACTTCTAACAAGTCTAAATCCTATAGAACCTTTGTCTAAGTTTTGAGAGAAGCTAAATCGTCTTGTAGTTCTACAAAAAGACTCTGCACTATTAAAACTTCCGCCTCTGTAAACTCTTGCATCTCCCGACTCCGGACCTGTTGGATTTTCTTCCGGACTTTCGGCGTAGTAATTAGAGCCATAGTAGTCGTAGCACCACTCCCAAGCGTTTCCATTAAGGTCATATATTCCAAGTTCGTTAGGTTTTTTTGTTCCTACTTCGTGTGGGCGAGCCTCTGTTGTTTCGGCATACCATGCTACCTCGTCTAAAATATTACTACCTGCATAAGCATATCCTTCCGACTCTGAGCCTCCAGTAGCCATATATTCCCATTCTGCTTCTGTTGGCAGTCTGTAGCCATTTCCTTCTCCCTCTGGGTTTATTCCTTTAAATTTTACTGTTCCAGCACTGTCTGCCTCAATAAGGTAATATTTATCATATCGGTGTTTTTTGCTAAGCCAGTTGCAGTATAGCACTGCACCCATCCAGCTTACGTTCATTACCGGGTGATTTCCTCGTCCAAAACCTCCATCGCTTGGTAGCGGATAACTTGTGTTTTTACAGAATAAATCAAATTCGTCAAAAGTTACTTCTTTTTCGGCAACACTAAAGTCTTTTAAAGATACTTTATGTTCTGGGGCTTCGTCTCCTTCTCCCGAATTTATATTTCCCATATAAAATTCGCCTCCTTCAACGTCCACCATTTTGGGCTTTTGTGCATATCCCATAGATATAATTAAGATGGCTAACAGAGATGTTGTCAAGATTTTTTTCATAGTCTAAGTTAATTTTTAAAAATTATTAAATTGTTATTATTGTGAGTTTTTCCTAATGTATAAGTTTTTTTATTCAATATTAAGTTAATCGTTAGCTTAATATTTTTGATATAAGACTTGTTTTGCAATTACTTAAATATGTTAATAAGTTTGTATTTTACAACAATAGCCCACAATCTCAAATACAAAAATACTATCTTTTTGATAAAAAAAAAATTCCTTTGTAGATATTTAACGTAACTTTTTGTTAATTGATTGTGTTATTATATCTTCGGGGCGTTTTTAATTATTAGTCAAAAAACTTAAATCTTTTATTATCAGTAATATATTTTTTTTTTATATTACTAAAAATTATCATAAATATACATTTTTTCTACAATAAATCAATTAAATCAAACAATATTATGAAATATAATAGGATTTTATTAAAATTAAGTGGCGAAGCTCTCGGAGGACAGAAAGGTTTTGGTATAGATTACGAAACTCTTACAATTTTTATCAACGAAATTTTAGAAATATCTAAAATGGGTGTTCAAGTAGGAATAGTTATTGGCGGAGGAAATATTTTTAGAGGTTTGAGTGGCTCCAAAAAAGGTTTCAACCGAGTGAAGGGAGATAGTATGGGAATGCTTGCAACAGTCATCAATGCTATTGCCTTGCAATCAGAATTTATTGAGAATGGAGCAAAAGCAAGAGTTCTTACTTCAACATTTATGGAACCATTTGCCGAACGATATTCCAAAGACCGAGCAGAAGCAGCATTGTCTAACAACGAAATAGTTATTTTTGCCGGAGGAACAGGAAATCCATTCTTCTCCACCGATTCGGGAGCTGCCTTGCGTGGTGTAGAAATTAATGCAGACGTTCTACTGAAAGGAACTAATGTTGATGGTGTTTACACCGCCGACCCTAAATTAGATAAAACTGCCACAAAATATGATAAAATTTCTTTTGATGAAGTTATGCAAAAGCAGCTAAAAGTTATGGACTTAACAGCTTTTACACTTTGCTACGAAAACAAGCTACCAATAATAGTATTTAAAATGAGCGATAGCCAAACTCTCAAAAAAATTGTTATGGGCGAAAACCTCGGAACACTTGTTTCGTAGATAAAATTTTGGTAGCGTAAATTAAAGGCGACTAAATAAATTTTTCGTATAAAATGTAAAAACCAAGCTCCAGCTTGGACAACGATGATATTTTAATAACATCTTAAAAATTAAGATATTGGTATAATAGTTCTGTTGCTTTTTTCTGAAATATCCAAGCTGGAGCTTGGATACTACACTTAAAGTCGCCATTAAATAACGCTATCAAAATTTTTCTATAAAAAACACTTTCCAACGTGGCGATAGCCACTTGGAAACGTGTTTATATAAAAAAAAAGAGACACGATAAATCATGTCTCTAAAAATAAAATAAGTGTAATTAATTATCCATTAGGCAATTCCTCACCATCTTCTCCTTCGTCGGAAGAATTGGGGTTTTGGGGTGGTGCCGACGAGCTTCCATAAATAATGTAGTCGTTGCTAAGTGCCTCGTTTCGTTCTGCCCAAATTCTTCGCCCTATTCTGCTGTATTTAGACACAGTTTCAAACAAGTTATTAGCCTGATTATAACGATTCTTTGTAGCAGCTTCTCTTTCGCAAACTGCAATTTCCTGATTATCTATACTTTCAGACAACTGGTCGGATAACGACTGCAAATTACTTATTACTTCTTCGGTGATACCATAATTTTGCAAAACTTCATAATTCTTTTGCAAAAGTTTTACCATAACACGCCCACGCATAGCCACTTCGTTGTGAGTAAGGTTACTCAAATTGCTATTTCTACTGCTGATATATTCAATATCTTTGTTAGAAAAAGCCACATCAACCGAAGTCATAGCATCTCTGATGGCGGTTTTTAATTGTTCCGATAATTCGTTACGTGCTTTGGTGGCAAGCATTTGGTCTTGTTCGTAAAGCTCATCTGGCTCAACCATAGCAAAATTATCTACTTGAGCTTTTAGCTCGTTAATTGTTGTTTGCGAAATTCCATACTTTTGAAGTTCGCTCAAATCTCGTTGCATCAAACTACCAGTGTGGATTCCTAACTGATACAATTCGGAATACGAAAATTTGAAATTTAGTTTACTTTGTTTTAAAATCATAATATAAAAAATTAATAATGAATAAATATAGGCATATAATATTATTTGTTTTAGATACACGCCCAGCTACCTTTCTGATAACGAGTGCAAAAGTAAATAAAAAAATATAGCTACCAAATTTTTTGACAACTTTTTTTATAAAAATGTAAAATAAGCTGTATTTTTACAGCCTTTTTTTTACTATTAATAACCAGTAAGTTGTAAAATATAATACTTTTAATTACTTGATAATAAGCGTTTTGATTAATGTTATTGTTTTTTATATTAGCAATTAAAAAATAGATGAAAAAAAATATAATTTTTTTTAAAATTTATTATATTTTTTGTTGTCAAGTTCTATTTTTTTGTATAAAACTGGGGTAAAATCCCCTCGGACTGCATTTTTTATGGCTGGGACTTCATTTTTTTCGGTTGGGACTTCATCTTTTTCGGTTGGGACTTCATTTTTTTTGGTTGGGACTTCATTTTTTTCGGTTGGGACTCCATTTTTTTCGGTTGGGACTGCATTTTTTTCGGTTGGGACTCCATTTCAAACCACTTAAAGTAAAGGTTTAGGTAAAATAAATCCAGTCCCAAGCAATTCTATTGCAGTCGGAGGCAAAATATGTGCAATCAAAGGTATTTTTACCTTACACAAAGGCAGTTACAATAAACTCGTAGCCAAAACAAATAAAAGTTTAATTATATTTATTGCACTACAAGCCACATAAAATGCCCCCGAAGGCAATTAAAAAGCAGCCCGAGGCAATTAAACTCTAATCTGCTCTAAAATCTGACAAGTAATTTCAGGAGAAGACACACTTTCCATCGTGGCATTTCTCTACATGTAAACGTGTTTTGTCTGGATAAGACACACTTTCCAACGTGGCATTTCTCTACATGTAAACGTGTTTTGTCAGGAGAAGACACACTTTCCAACGTGGCATTTCTCTACATGTAAACGTGTTTTGTCTGGATAAGACACACTTTCCAACGTGGCATTTCGCCACTTGGAAACGTGTTTTGTCTTAATTTTTTTTTTAAAGATAAAATAATATTATATCTTTGTAGCAAGTTGATACAAACCTTTTAAATAAACAAAACTATGACAGAATTAATGCAACAAACAGGAGACATTCTTGCACAATCGCAACAGTTATTAAAACAACCAGCAGTAAAAGGAGCAGTTACTGGTTTTTTATCGTGGATTAACACAAAAGTGTTTGCCAACAAAAAAGCTAAGCAAGATAGACTTGCTTTAATAGAAAAACAAGAGGCAAACGAACAAACTGTTATAGACCTAACATCTGATATTAGAAGTTTGGTTGAAGACAACGACGAACTGCAAAAAGAATTAGCAGAAAAAGTAAAAGAAGTAGATTTGCTTCTGAAACAAGCAGGTATGCAAATAACCAAAACAAATACAATTAATGTTACTGGAAACAGCAATAAAGTATTTCAGGATATTAAAGGCAATATTACCGACAACTCAAACACCCAAACACACAGCGGAACAGGCGATAATGTAGGACGTGATAAAATTATAGGAAAATAGAAATGGAAAGCAAAAACGAAATACATCAAAAACACGAAGGTGAGGGCGATAATATTGGACGTGATAAAATAATTACCAATATCTATGTAAACACAAAGGATTTTCAGGAACTTGAAAGCCAGCTTAATAAACTACAAAAGGAAAAACTCAAATTACAGGAGCGAATTGAAAAATATCCTGACGACAACGAGTTTAAAACAGACCTATTGAAAGTTAATGCCGATATAGTTGAGCAAGAACAAAAAATAGAAAGCTTTAAAGCCGATGTATTTCGTTTGTATGAAACTTTTACCAAAATAGAAATAAACACCCAACGCCTACGCCTTGCCAAGCAGCATTTCGACAAAGGAGAATTTAGAGAAGCAGATGCTTTTTTGAAAGAAAATGAAATGTCTGAGGATTTAAACAAATTGAAAGAAAGAGACCAACAATTAGACAAAGAAAAAGCAGAAGTAAAAAAAGGTAGAAAACAAATAGCCAACGAATTTTTAGTAAAAGCCCAACTCTGGAAAACCTTTTACACCGAGCCGGATTGGTTCGAAAAAGCCTGCGAATACTACGAAAATGCACTTGATGCCAGCCTATCTTATGAAATTATTTTTGAATATGCCCTATTTCTACAAAAGCATAATCAATTCAACAAGGCACAAGTTCTATACGAAGAAGCCTTGCAGATTTATAGAGCACTTGCCAAAGAGAACCCAAGAACCTATTTGCCATACGTGGCTACAACTTTGAACAATTTGGCGGTTTTACATTCGGATAAAAATGAATTTTCGGCGGCACTCGAAAAATACGAAGAAGCCTTGCAGAT
>Ga0193956_1000572_pt1 | contig 16345 bp, 18 predicted proteins | sample BB_7_MG_FD_140358 | JGI IMG/M metagenome (GOLD analysis project Ga0193956, IMG submission 140358) | Microbial mat bacterial communities from the Broadkill River, Lewes, Delaware, United States - BB_7_MG | ecosystem: Environmental > Aquatic > Freshwater > River > Microbial mats | place: USA...
ACTATGGTGGGAGAGTATGTCACCGCCTTTCTTTTGAAAACCTTCAACTTAATTGTTGAAGGTTTTTTTTTTACATTAAATTTAAATTTATATTAAAATAAACTAATCCTATTGCTACTAAAAATGGTTATAGGTAAGTTATTGATAAGTTTTCAATTTAAAATAATCTATATTTACAATTAATAACTTTAAATTTTATGTATGAAACAGCAAAATTATAGTAACCATAGTAAAATGGTTTTTGGATTTCACGGTATTTTATTTATTGCAATTCTAGCTTTACTTATAGGTTCAATTATAAATTTATTAAATGCTTCTGAAGAAAATTTATATTCCGAATCTTTGTTAGTATTAATTCCATTCATTCTTTTGATTATGATGTATTATGTGAGAGCATTTGCATTAAAAGCACAAGATAGAGCTATTAAGGCAGAAGAGAATTTTAGACATTATTTACTAACGGGCAAGGTGCTGAGTTCAAAATTAACAATGCGTCAAATTATTGGTTTACGCTTTGCTTCAGATGAAGAATCTGTTGCCTTAGCGGATAAGGCTGTAAAAGAACATTTATCAGAAAAAGAAATTAAGAAGTTAATAAAAAACTGGAAAGCAGATACTTATAGAGTGTAGTTTTTTATATAAGAAACGATTTATAGAAAATATAACAGTAATTTTATTATTAGAACATCATTTTTAGTCTATAAATGTTTAATATTTCTTCTTTCTATATTTACTCTAACTTTTAGTGTAATTACTGCAATTACAAAATATATTATTGTAAGTAACCAAAGTTGAATCCAGTTGTTAAATACTTGATTAAATGTGGCCTGCATTTGTGTTAATTTTATAAACCCTGTTATTCCAGACGTTGACGGAAGTAATTTAGCTAATTGTTGATAGAAATTTGAAAACCCTTCCATAGGGAACGATAATCCACTTAACATTAAAGCTGGAATTGAGAGTAATACTAAAAACACAATGGAGTCTTCTCTTCTTTTAAAGAGTGCACTAATTGCTATTCCTAGAAACACAACTGAAGTTAAATAGGGTAATGAAAAAAGATATATTAGGATTAATGATGAACGTATTGGAATTGAAAATACTGCGTAAATTAATCCTATTTGAATTGGTAAAATAATAGCAAAAATTAGTGAATATAAACTTGCCTTTGCTAACAGTACTGGAATGGCACCTCCTTTATGTAATAACCTTGGGAAGTTAGCGTATATGGTATTATCTTCTTTTCTAGAACCATTTAAAATGCCAATTCCCATTAATATTACTAATTGAATTATTAAGGCTGTTAGTATTGGTATTATATAGGTTGCATACCCAGATGATGTATTGAATAAACTTGTTGAAATAATTTGAATTGGAATATAATTTTGTTTTGCAATCGCAATAGGTGTCCCTTGAACCATATCTTTTTTTATAGCAATTCCTGCATTAAAATTTCCTGTAGTTACAGTAATATCAACCAATACTTTTTTGTAAAAGATCATATTAGAAGCATCAGAAAATGAAGTAATAGTTGTTTGTTTTCCGCTTCTTAAATTTTTTTCAAAGTTTTTTGGAACAATTAAAATTCCCATTACCTTTTTTGAATAATAATCCCTTTTTGCTTCTTGTATATCTGCGTAGTTTGTAATAGTTTTAATTCCTTCAGAAGCATTTAGCATTGCTATGTAATCTCTACTAGTTTTAGTAGCATCTTGATTTACAATAGCTACAGGAATTTCGGTAATAACTTCTTTTGAATAGATATAGGTATAAACTGTTAGTATACCAAATGCTACAAAAAAGAATGTACTCAATACAGCTTTATCAGATTTTAGTGCATTCCATTCGGTAATAAATGCATTTTTAAATGAGACTTTAGTTCGATGGTATTTTTTATTTATATTTTTCATTATTAAATACGTTGAAGGAAAACACCATTTATTAAAAGTTTTTTTAACTTATTGTAACTTAATATTATTGGAACAATTGTTAATACTACCAAACAAGAAATTGCATACATAGAGTAATATACTGGAATTCCTCTTTGAGTTTGATCTAGAAATAAATCAAAGAAATGCGTAAAAGGAAATAATTGACTTATCCATTGAAGCACTTTTGGCATTCCGAAAATTAGAAATGTAATTCCTGAAAATGATAAACTTATTGCTGCAAATCCAGATCCAAAAGTTAGTGCTTCTCTAAAACTGTTACTGATTGCTATAAATAATATAGCAAAAGCTTGCGATGCTATAATTAGTAAAAGCAAAGCAAGTAAAACAATTGCTTTATTTCCGTTTAAAGGAAAATCATTAAAAATAAACATTGAAAAATAGAATATAAGCCCAACTAAAATGAACCAAAGTGTATAAGGTGTAATTTTACCAAGTATAATTGTTGTTACATTACCTTTACCTATATTATATAATTTTTCACCTTTATTATATTTTAAATCGTTTCCAAAACAATAAATAGTAGTTAATATTACAAATATTTGAAAAAAGAGCGTTAAAAATCCCGAGTTTAAATAATAGGAGTAATTGGTATATGGATTTGAAAGTACGTGATTATTTGAGGTTATAGGTTGAAAATTTGCTTTTGCTTGGTTAATATAAACTCCCTTTTTTAGTTGTTTTTTAATATTTATTCCAGCTGAAATAGTACCAATAGCACTTTTAAAAGCTTTGTTCTCTAGTCCAGAAGCCAATAATAAATTACTATTGAATTGATTTATAATTGAAACTTGTTTTCCTTGATTTAAATCTTTTCCAAAGTTTTTAGGAATAGTAACCACTCCATAAACTTTCAATTCTTTTATTAAAGTTTCACCTTCTAATTGGCTAATTGGTTTAAAAGCTACTTTTAACTCTGGAGTTGCATCTATTTGACTAATTATATTTCTAGAAGTAGCCGAATTATCAAAATCCACTACGGCAACAGGTAAATCTCTTGCAACACCCTTATTTAATAGTGTAAGAAAAAAAAGGATTGAAATGAAAGGTAAAATTACAGCAAAAATAAACATAGATTTGTTATGAAATAACATTCTAAATTCACGTTTTGCAATATGTAAAAACGATTTCATTTTTATTTTTTGAATTGTGAGTAATCAATTAAAAGACTCATTCCTGGGCGTAATTCTGTTTCTGGAGTTATTGGGCTTGCTTTTATTTCAAAAGTTCTAATATCAAAATCGCCAGTAGCTTTTGTTGCATTCCAAGTAGCATAATCGCCCAAAGCAGCTACGTAATAAATTTGAAATGTGATTTCTTTGTTGTTTAAAGCAGGAATAGTTGCCTTAAATTTGGAACCTTTCTTAAAATTATACAAGCTTGTCTCTTTTATATTTATAATTGCATAAGAATTAGAAAGATCTACTAAATGTGCTACTGGATAACCTGCACCAATTAATTCACCTTCTTCAGGTAAAAAATCTAGCACTTCTGCATCTATAGGACTTATTATAAAACGTTCATTTTTATAACTTTCTAATTCACTTAATGCTCCTTCAGCTTTTCTTACCAAAGCACTTGCAGCTTCAATATCTTCACTTCTGGCACCCTTTAATGCTAATTGATATTTATTATATGCTGCTTTTTGATCGTTTAAACTAGCTTCTTTTTTAGCAAAAACTTCATCCTTTTTTTGTGCTGAAACAACTCCGTCTTTAAAAAGGTTTTCAATACGCTCGTAAGATTTTAGCATTACATTTGCACCTGTAGTAGCTTTTTCGTATAAACTTTTATAAGCATTAATTTCCTCTTTTCTTGCGCCGTTTGTAGCCTTGTTTTTTTGTGCATTTGCAGCATCTTTTGCAGCAAGAGCTTGTACTTCTTTAGCATCAATTTCTGGATTTTCTAAGGTTGCTAATAATTGCCCTTTTGTTACGCTTGTACCTTCTTTTACTTCAATAGATTTTAAACGAGTTGGTAATTTTGATGATAAATAGATTTCTTTAGCTTCAATTCTACCTTGTAAAATAACTGTTTTTGGTTTGCTAATAAACCAAATTCCTATAAGCACTAAAATTGAAATAATAACGATGCTTACAGCTGACTTTATAACTTTTGAATTTTTCATTTCACATTAAATTTTGTTCAAGAATTTTTCTGTTTTATTAAGATTTACCATTAATTCGCCGTAGGTTGTATTATACTGGTAAAGTGCATTTATTTTAAATAGTTTAATTTGAGTTAGTTGTAAAGTAGCATCAATTACTTCGAGTGAGGTTCCTGTTCCTTCTTCAAAAGCACGAGTTCGCATAAACTTTAACTTTTCGGCTAGAGCCATATCTGCTGCTAAACTATTGTATTGTTCACGTTGTTTTTCTAATTCGTTATATAATTTTTCGGTATAGGTTAATAAGTTTAATTTGGCTTGTTTTTCTAATCCCTGTACTTGTAAGACCTTATGTTTTGCAGCTTTAATTTTATGTTCTCTTGTAAAACCGTTAAACAATTCCCAGGTTGCGCCTACACCTACCAACCATTTTGTTTCTAATAGTGATAGATTGTCTTTCCATAAAGTATGTTTACCAAATAAAGCAACTGTTGGAAAATACTCGCTATTTTCAATTTTTATACCAATTTTAGCTAACTCCTGGTTTTTTTCTAAAAACTTTAATTGTTCATTTTCTTTAATCATTTCTTGTTGAAATTCACTTAAAGAAGTTTGAATTGTTGGATTTATAAAAGCGGTTGAAGTGGTATTAAAATTTTTACCTCCAATCAAATTTTTTATTGCAGTGGTTGCTAAAGACACATCTTTATGAGCGGCTAATAATTCGCGTTTAGCATTAGATAAAGCTACTTTAGCATTTAAAGTCTCTACTTCTGGAATAATTCCATTTTCAAATAATTTTGTTGCATGGTCGTTATGTAGTAGTATAGTTTCATAAACTTTTTGGCGTAAATCTTCAGCCTCTTTAGCTAATTTAAGTTTAAAATAATAATCTATTAACTTAATGGTTAATGTATTTTCCTTTATTTTATGATGATTTTTAGAGAGCTCGTAGTTAATTTTTGAAGCTTTATTTGCAGCATTTATTTTTCCACCTGCAAAAATTGGCCATTTAATATCTGCACTTGCAAAACCTAAATTTTTGTCTTGTAAAGTAAAATTCCAATCGCCTAATATTGCAGGATCTGGAACTCCAACAATTCCGCTAATCATATTGCGTTGATCATTTAAATCTACGCTAATATCGTCGTCTAAATTTAAATACGTAGCTGAAATACTTAGTGAGGGATAGCGCAAGCCTTTTATTGCTTTTTGTTCTTCTTGTTTTGCATTTACTTCCTGTTGCGAAGCATTTAAATCACCATTTTTTAAAAGCATTAATTTATAGGCATCTTTTAGAGATAGTTCTTGAGCGGTAAAACTTGTTGTTATAAAAACTAAAAGAATAGTAATTTTTTTTACAGTTGGTTTTAACCCCAATTTTAAATTAGTAAACATTATTAAGAATCTTTTTTTAGTATGATTAAAACATTGTTTGTTAAATACTTAACGTCGTTATTTATAGCCTCTTCAATTCCTAAAAAGTTGGTTCTTTTAAAATGAATATAATCTATTACATATGTAAAAATGTGATAGTTTAAATCTAATAAACCAACATTTTCTCCTATTTCACTAGATTTTTTCCCAATAGTTAGCAGTTGTTGCATTAATGAAATACTTTTTTCTTTTAAAGTATTTGGTAAAGTAAAGTTATCATTATGAAGTAGTTGGTGGAAAAACTTTGAAGCTTCAGGTTCGTTTATAGCATACACAATTCTATTTTGTATAAATGTTTTTATAATTGGGACAATGCTTGTATGCTTTAAGTTAATTAGAAACTCTAGCTCACCAATTAATGAAGTTATTTTATCAAAATATAATGCATCAATTAGTGCTTGTTTACCACTATAAAGTCTGTATAAATACCCACCACTAACATTTGCATTTTTTGCAATCATGGCAATTGTTGTTTTTTCTATACCATAATCAACAATGGTTTTCATGGTTGCCTGTTTTATACGTACTAATTTTTCGTCATCTATTTTTCGAGCCATTTATTTAGAATTAAAATTTAGTTGCAAATATATGAATAAACATTCATTCATTAATTATTTTGTTCTTTTTTTTATTTATAAATGATATTCTTTATAATTTAGACAAAATTTAGAAGTGATGTATGCCATTTTAGATTGTAACAGTTTTTATGCTTCTTGCGAGCGTATATTTAAACCCAATTTAATAGGAAAACCAATAGTGGTTTTGTCTAATAATGATGGGTGCGTAATTGCGAGAAGTAGTGAGGCAAAGCAATTTGTTCCAATGGGAGCAGAAGCTTTTAAATATGAAAAGATTTTTAAGGAAAATAATATTCATGTTTTTTCTTCGAATTATTCATTGTATGGAGATTTAAGTACTAGAGTTATGAATGTTTTATCAGAATTTACACCAGATATTGAGGTGTATTCAATTGATGAAGCATTTTTTAAGTTAAATCATATAAAAGTTGAAAATTTAGAATCGTATGTTTTAAACATTAAAAAAACTGTTGAAAAATGGATTGGAATTCCAGTAAGTATTGGGGTTGCACCTACAAAATCATTATCAAAAGTAGCCAATAAAGTAGCAAAGAAATATTCTGTTCAAACAAAAGGAGTATATGTTATTTCAACAGAAGAACAACGAATTAAAGCTTTAAAATGGACCAAAGTTGAGAATGTTTGGGGAATTGGACGACGTATTTCAAAAAAATTAAAAAGTAGACAAGTTAATTCAGCATACGAGTTTACAAAACTACCTGATGATTATGTGCGAAGTCAATTTTCAGTTGTAGGTTTACGTTTAAAACAAGACCTATTAGGCACACCTATTATTGGGTTTGAAATTGCTAAGGATAAACAAAATATAGCAACCACACGTACCTTTGAAAAAGCATTGAGAGATCTTGAACCTATAAAAGAACGGATTGCTACTTTTGCAGATTCTTGCGCCCAAAAATTAAGAAATCAACAGTCGGAATGTACTTATCTATACGTTTTTTTAAGAACAAGTAGTTATTCAGCAGTAAAAAGAAATGTTGGAATGATAGTACATTTACCATATGCTACAAATTCTAGCATTACTATTTGTAACTTTGCAATTAAAGGAATTCAACAATTATTTAAGCAAGGATATAATTATAAAAAAGCAGGGATAGTAGTTATGGGAATTCGATCAGAAAAAGTACATCAGTTTTCTTTATTTTTAGATGAAGAGCCTAAACATAAAGCTTTAATGAAAGTAATGGATCGTATAAATTTAAAATACCGAACACCAGTAATTAAGATTGCGAATCAGGATTTAGATAAAACCTGGAAAATGAAACAAGAACATTTATCGCCAAGATATACCACTGTAATTGATGAAATAATAGAGATAAAATGCGATTGAAAAAAGTAGTAGAAACGAATAAATTAACATTTTATATTCCTGAAACAACGGTATATATAAAGCGACCAATTGTAAATGAGGATATTGCAGCTGGCTTTCCTTCACCTGCGGAAGATTTTAAAGAAATTAGAATTAGTTTGGATAAAGAATTGGTGCAAAATGAAAATGCTACTTTTTATGCACGAGTTAGAGGAAACTCTATGATAGACGCTAATATTGAAGATGGAGATTTATTGGTAATAGATAGAAGTATTGAAACCAGAGATGGAAAAATTGCCGTATGCATGTTAGATGGTGAATTTACAATTAAGCGTTTAAAAGTTCAAAAAGAGTGTATGTATTTAATGCCAGAAAATAAAAAATATGCACCTATAAAAGTAACTGAAGAAAACGAGTTAGTAATATGGGGTGTAGTTACTTATGTGATTAAAAAAGTGTAATGCGTGAGCGGTTGAAGTGCTATCCTTTTGCTTTTTTGCAAAAGATTTAACGTAAGACGCGACGGCAATTTTTTTTGCCGGCACGCCCAAATTATTTTAACCTTCTAGAATACTTCTTGAAATAACAATTTTTTGAATTTCTGAAGTACCTTCGTAAATTTGTGTAATTTTTGCATCACGCATTAAGCGCTCAACGTGATATTCTTTTACAAACCCATAACCACCGTGAATTTGAACAGCTTCAACAGTAACTGCCATTGCCATTTCTGCGGCGTATAATTTTGCCATAGCACCACTTAAATCGTAATTTAACTTTTGGTCTTTTTCCCAAGCGGCTTTTATACATAGCATACGTGCAGCTTCAATTTGCGTTGCCATATCTGCCAATTTAAATGCAATTGCTTGGTGCTTGCTTATTTCTTTTCCAAAAGCTTTACGTTCTTTAGAGTATTTTAAAGCTAATTCATAGGCTCCAGAAGCAATTCCTAAAGCTTGTGAAGCAATTCCAATTCTTCCTCCTGCTAGTGTTTTCATTGCAAATTTAAAACCAAAACCATCCTCTCCAATTCTATTTTCTTTAGGTACTTTTACATCGGTAAACATAAGAGAATGGGTATCGGAACCACGAATTCCTAATTTATTTTCTTTTGTGCCGACAGCAAAACCTTGCATTCCTTTTTCAACAATTAATGCATTGATGCCTTTATGTCCTTTTTCAACATCGGTTTGCGCAATTATTAAATATACGCTTGCAGTTCCTCCGTTTGTAATCCAGTTTTTTGTTCCATTTAAAAGGTAATAATCGCCTTTATCTATGGCTGTTGTTTTTTGTGAAGTGGCATCGGAACCAGCTTCTGGTTCGCTTAAACAAAATGCGCCAATTATTTCACCAGTTGCTAACGGAATTAAATATTTTTGTTTTTGTTCTTCAGTCCCGTAAGTTTCTATACCCCAGCAAACTAAAGAATTATTTACTGACATAACAACTGATGCTGAAGCGTCAATTTTAGAAATCTCTTCCATGGCTAGTACATATGAAACAGTATCTAAACCACTTCCTCCGTATTTTGGGTCAACCATCATACCTAAAAAGCCAAGTTCTCCCATTTTCTTTATTTGTTCTTTTGGGAATTCTTGTTTTTCGTCGCGTTCAATTACGCCTGGTAATAGTTCGTTTTTTGCAAAATCACGAGCTGCATCACGAATCATTATTTGTTCTTCTGTTAAATTAAAATTCATATTTGGTAAAAGTTGTTAATAAAAGGTTGCTATTATACAAATATAAGTTTTTTTTAAGTTAATTTTTGTTAAATCTGTAAATGAGTAAATTACAAATAAAACTATGTTTTAAAAATAATTGTTATAGTAAAAACTTTTAAAACCCGTATAAGTTTTTACTATATTTGTAAGCCTTTTAAAAGCACTTTCAAACTAATATATTAACAAATACAATTTATATATACTTTCATGGAAACGCTCATTATTATAATATTTATAGTAGGATATTTAGCAATTACTCTAGAACATAATTTAAAATTAGATAAGTTAATTCCTGCTCTGGCAATGATGTCTATTTTATGGGCAATAGTAGCTTTTGGAATAGATGATTTTACAAATTGGTTTGATTCAGGAGTGCATACATTAGTTGAAGGCTTTGCAGGTTTTACAAGTGAAGAAAAGCATCATTTGTTAGAAGAAACATTATTGCATCATTTAGGAAAAACAGCCGAGATTTTATTTTTCTTATTAGGGGCAATGACTATAGTTGAAATTATAGATTATTTTAATGGTTTTGCAACATTTAAAAATTATATTAAAACAAAAAACAAGAAAAAATTATTATGGATTTTTGCAGTTTTGGCATTTGTATTATCTGCAATTATTGATAATTTAACAGCTACTATTGTATTAATAACAATTCTACAAAAAATTATTAAAGATAAAACCACTCGTTTGTGGTTTGCAGGGTTAATTGTAATTGCTGCAAATGCTGGGGGAGCTTGGTCTCCTATAGGAGATGTTACAACTACAATGTTATGGATTGGAAATAAAGTAACAACTTTAAAGTTAGTAGAATATTTAATAATTCCTTCCTTATTGTGTGTAGCGGTTCCTGTGTTTATTGCATCATTTTTAAAACCTTTTAAAGGTAATTTAGATATTGTTGAAGGAGAGGAGACAGAAGTAACTAGTAGTTATGGACCAACAATGTTATATTTAGGACTCTCAGCAATTATATTTGTTCCTATATTTAAAACAGTTACCCATTTACCACCATATGTTGGTATGATGTTGTCTTTATCTGTTGTAGGTGTTTTTGCAGAAATTTATAGTAGATCTCAATTTAATATTTCAACAGTTATAGATGATGAGGGGCATGATTCTATTGGATTTCATAGTCCAATTCACAAATCATTATCAAGAATAGAAATGCCAAGTGTATTATTTTTCTTTGGTATTTTAATGGCAGTTGCCGCACTAGAATCCTTAGGAATGTTATTTTTAGGTGCAGAATCTTTAAAAACAATTTTACCAAATACAGATATTGTAATTATGTTACTTGGTGTTGGATCTGCAGTAGTAGATAACGTGCCATTAGTAGCTGCAAGTATGGGAATGTTTCAACAACCAGTAGACGATCACATATGGCATTTTATTGCATATTCTGCAGGTACAGGAGGAAGTATGTTGATTATTGGTTCAGCTGCAGGTGTTGTTGCTATGGGAATGGAAAAAATTAACTTCTTTTGGTATTTTAAAAATATAGCTTGGTTGGCAGCGATAGGTTTTGTAGTAGGTGCACTTGCATTTATGCTTTTAAGACAATTTTAAATTACTATTTCCGTTAAAGAAAAATAAAATAAAGAATAATCTATGTTATTAACAATGTTACAAAATTCTGAAGATCTGTTAAACGAAGTTGTTTCTGAGGAAAAAACACTTTCAATCTATAAACTAATTATGGATGGAGGCGTTGGAGGTCAGGTTATTATCGCTATTTTAATTGTATTGTTGGCTGTTGCTCTTTACATTTATTTTGAACGATTTTTTGCTATTAAGGCAGCTTCAAAAACCGATAGTAATTTTATGAATCAAATTAGAGACCACGTTTCTCATGGAAAATTAGATGCAGCAAAAGTGTTATGTGCTCAAGTTAATTCTCCAGCTTCACATTTAATTGAAAAAGGAATCTCTAGAATTGGAAAACCTCTAGCCGACATTAATACAGCAATTGAGAATGCGGGAAGATTACAAATTTATAAACTGGAAAAAAACGTTCCAGTATTAGCAACTATTGCAGGAGCAGCACCAATGATTGGTTTTTTAGGAACTGTAATAGGTATGATTATAGCAATACACGAAATTGCAAATGCAGGTGGCCAAATAGATATTAAAATGCTTTCTGATGGACTTTATACTGCAATGACAACTACCGTTGCAGGATTAATTGTGGGGATAATTTCTTACATACAATACAATCATTTAGTTGTTAGAACCAATAAAGTTGTATATGAAATGGAAGCAAAATCTGTAGAGTTTTTAGACCTATTAAACGAGCCGATATAGTTTATTTAAAAAATGAAATATTAAATGAAGGTGAATATTTTTTCAATCTTCAATAATAAAGAATAACACATGGATATTAGAGGAAGAAATAAAATAAATCCAAACTTTAATATGTCGTCTATGACAGACATTGTTTTTTTGTTGCTTATCTTCTTTATGATAACTTCTACATTGGTTACAACTAGCGCATTGGATATTTTATTGCCAAAAGCAAGTGGTAAAACAGAAAATAGGCAATCAACAGCTGTAAGTATTACTAAAAATTTAACTTATTATATTGATAGTAAAAAAGTGAATGAAAATAGCTTGGAACAAAGTTTGTTAGCTTTATTAGCAGGTAAAGAGAATCCAACAATAGTTTTACGTGCAGAAGAAGGAGTTCCTATAGAAAAAGCAGTAAAAATTATGGATATTGCAAACAGAAACAGATTTAAAGTAATATTAGCCGTTAGACCAAAATAAAAAATGTTCAGTTTTTTAAATACAAAACATAAAAGAAAATCCGCAGCCATAACAAGTGTTATTATGAGTTTGCTGTTAGTTTTATTATTTTTTGTTGGGATGACTTACTTAGATCCTCCACAAGAATATGGAATTGCAGTAAATTTTGGTACTTCAAATGTTGGACAAGGAAATGTGCAGCCTAAAGAACCACTTGCTCCAGCACCAGAAAAAATAGAAGAGGAAATAGAAGAAATAAAACAAGAAGTTAAAGAAGAAGTTGTTGAAGAAAGTAAAGTTGAAGAAGTACAAGAAGTTTCTGAAGATGTTGCAACACAAGATTCTGAAGAAGCAATAGCAATAAAAAAGCAACAAGAAGCTAAAAAAAAGACAGAAGAAATAGCTAAAAAAGCGCAGTTAGAAAAAGAAAGAATTGAACGAGAAAAACAAGCAATAATTGCAAAACAAAAAGCAGAAGAAGCAGCTAAAAGAAAAAAACTAGATGCTTTAATTGGTGGTGTCAGCAATTCAGAAGGAACAGCAACTGGAGGCGAAGGTAACGATAATGAAGCAGGAGATAAAGGAAAAATAACTGGAGATCCTAATGCTAGTGGGTATTATGGAAATGGTGGTAGTGGCGGAAATGGAGATTATAATTTAGGCAATAGAAAACCATTAAGCAAGCCAAAACCAAATTACATTTGTAATGAAGAAGGTTTGGTAGTTGTTAGCATTGAAGTGGATACAAACGGACGAGTAATAAAAGCTACGGCAGGTGTTAAAGGTTCAACAAATACAGCAAATTGTTTGCTAACTCAAGCCAAGGCAGCAGCATTAAAAACTACTTGGCAGGCAGATGCTAATGCGCCATCAAAGCAAGTTGGTACCATAAAATACAGATTCTCATTATCTCAATAATTTTTAATGGATTATAATAACACCCTCGATTGGATGTTTTCTCAGTTGCCAATGTATCAAAGGCAGGGAAACACAGCTTTTAAGAAAGATTTAACCAATAGTTTAGCTTTGTCTAAACATCTTAACTTTCCTGAGAAAAAGTTTAAAACAATTCATGTTGCTGGTACAAATGGCAAAGGTTCTACAAGTCATATGTTAGCTTCTGTTTTACAAGAAGCTGGCTACAAAGTAGGTTTATATACATCTCCACATTTAAAAGATTTTAGAGAACGTATAAGAATTAATGGTGAAGTTATTAGAAAAACTGATGTTATAAATTTCATTAAAAAAAACAGCGAATTCTTGTCATACCATAAGTTATCCTTTTTTGAAATGACTGTTGGTTTAGCGTTTGATTGTTTTGCAAAGCAACAGGTAGATTTTGCAATTATAGAAGTTGGTTTAGGCGGAAGATTAGATTCTACAAATATTATAACTCCCGAAGTTTCAGTAATTACTAATATTGGTTTAGATCATACGCAGTTTTTAGGTGAAACATTACCAGAAATTGCTTTTGAAAAAGCTGGAATAATTAAACCTAATATTCCTGTTGTAATTGGTGAATTTCAAAATGAAGTATTTACTATTTTTGAAAAAATAGCTAAAGAAAAGGACGCTCCATTGTTTTTAGCATCAAATTTGAATACTTCAAATTTTCAAACAGATTTAAAAGGAACTTATCAACAACATAACTTAAAAACTGTTGTAAAAACGATAGAAGTGTTAAATGATGAAGGTTTTGCTATTTCAGATGAAAATTTAAGAAAAGGACTGTTAAATGTTAAAAAAAATACAGGACTTCTAGGGAGATGGCAAATTTTAAACCAACAGCCCAAAGTTATTTGCGATACTGGTCATAACAAAGAAGGCTTAACTTATGTGTTACGTCAGTTACAAAATGAAAAGTTTGAAAAATTACATGTTGTTTTTGGAGTTGTAAATGATAAGGATTTAAAAGAAATTTTACCTATGTTTCCTAAAAGCGCAACCTATTATTTTTGTAAACCAGAGATTCCAAGAGGGTTAGATGCTCTAGAATTGCAGCAAAAATGTATTCCATTTGGTTTAAAAGGAAAAACGTATGATTCTGTTCAACATGCTTATAATAAAGCCTTAAAAACTGCCAAAAAAGAGGATTTAATTTTTGTTGGAGGTAGTACTTTTGTAGTTGCTGAAGTTGTTTAGCTTGTTGCGATTTTGTTAACAAAACAGATGTAATATTAACGATATTTTTTTTTATTCAAAAAATAATAATATATTTACAATATAAGACCTCAAGTATTATCAAAATGACATTTATAGTAGTTTTATTTTATAACTACTAATATTCCCCTCATTCAATGGATCTATATTTATAGACTTACTCCTTTTCCATTGTTTATTCATTTTATTAAACCTCAATTATTTATTATTTGTATGAATAATAATTTGTTTTTGAATACTAACTAAAATAAATATATCATGAAAACAATTAAAAATTTATTGCTTGGAATTTTTGTATTATCAATTATGTTTACTTCAAAAATTTATTCACAAGAAGCTAAAGTAGAGGAGTTTAAACCTGTATTTATTGTTGTGACAACGGTTCACAGAAGTAGTGATCCCAATGTAGACTTTTCAGATTGGATGGAAACTGAAAAGGAATACTTTGATAAAGTAACTATGAAAAATGATTTAATCTTGGGCTATGGAGTTTATTTTCACTATTTCACACCAGATGATTCTGAAGTAAAACTAGTTTCAATTTATAAAAACTGGGAAGATATAAATAATGCTACCGAAGTAACAAATAAATTAGTAGATCAAGGTTGGCCAAATGAAGAAGAAAGAAATGCTTTTTTTGACAAGAAATCCAGTTATTATTCTAGTCATCATAGTGATGAAATATACATGACTACACGTTATTCTAAACCTACAAAATTAGATGGTGATAAACCATTAATTTTTTATGTTAAAGTAAACAAAAGAGGTTCTGGAGGAGGTTCAGGTTTTAGAGAGTATTTCGAAAATGTGACTATGAAAAATGACTATATAAAAGGATATTATACTCATGTTCATAGATGGGGAGCAAATAGTGATGATATGATTGAAGCATTTGCCTTTGAAAGTTTAGGAGACATAGAAGAATCTTTTAAAGAAGAAAGTAGACTTGTTAATGAACATTGGTCTGATGAAGATAAGCGAAAAGAGTTCTTTAAAGGATACAACAAAATATTTTCGGGTCATGGAGACTATATTTATACGAATGTTCCAGAATTAGTAAAATAATAAAAATGTAAATTATATTATTGACGCTGAACTAGTTGGTTTGGCGTTTTTTTTTGTCTTTTTTTGAATTTTTTAATAGTTGGAGATGTTAAATAAAACAGATAGAATCCTGAAAAGATTGTTATTAATCCTAAAACTGAAAAGATTCTTAATATCCAATTGGTAATATGATCTCTTGTTGAATAATCCATTGTGTGCAACATCCACAAAAAATCGAATCGTCTCCAATTGTTATTTCTAACTGAAGTAATTTGACCTAATTCTGTAGAAACATATATAGTTGTTTTGGTAGGATGATCTAAAGTAAATGCATAAGCTGGAAGTGGTTTCCCTCTATACTCGTGATGAACTCCTGTTGAATTCTTTTCCAATAATTCTGTTTTTAAAACAGGTATCGGATGTATCAATCGTTCTTCAGCCAATTTTAAACATTCTCGCTCAGAAAAAGGTAAACGTAACTTTCCAGATTCAGGAGATATTAATTGTATTTGAATGTGATTGTTCTTAAAATATTTGAACTGAACCAAAGGTTTTGAAAAAGCTTCAAAGAGTTTAACTGAATGAATAGAATCTACCGTTCCTTTTATTTTTAGAGAATCAATCCCTTTTTGAACCTTAGAAAAATCAACGGATTTAAAATACTTTTTTTCTTGTTTTAACAATGTTTCACCGTGAACATCGTCCATATTATTCCAACTGAAATATAAACCTCCAAGAGTCCAAAATAAAAACTGAATACCAATAAACAACCCTAAATATCGATGGATTTTACGAGTATTGTAATTTTTATTTTTTTTTAATTTCATTATTTATATTTCAATTTGAAACCTATAATTATCAAAGTTAAAATGGCTGTAATACTATTTGCTAAAATCATAGCTAAGCTCTTTAAATGAATTCCATAAATCAACCACAAAATAATACCAACAAACATTGCCAAATACATTGTTAAAGATATATTTCCGGCCGATTTTGTTTTCCAGGTTTTATATGCCTGAGGAATGTAAGCTGATGTTGTTAAAACCGCAGCTATCAATCCTATTATTTCGAATTTATCTATCATTTATTTCAATTTAAAAAGCTGTTTGAAAAAATAATATTTCGTCAACCTGAACTTGTTTCAGGTTCTTATAAGAAGATTCTCAAATAAATTCAGAATGACATTTATTTGGTCATTGAGCGGAGTCGAAATGACTTTATAAAAATGGTGACTTCGACTCCAATCAGCCACCATTTTATCTATTTTATCC
>Ga0193956_1000573_pt1 | contig 16331 bp, 18 predicted proteins | sample BB_7_MG_FD_140358 | JGI IMG/M metagenome (GOLD analysis project Ga0193956, IMG submission 140358) | Microbial mat bacterial communities from the Broadkill River, Lewes, Delaware, United States - BB_7_MG | ecosystem: Environmental > Aquatic > Freshwater > River > Microbial mats | place: USA...
ATGGATATAATCATCAATAGTATTTATTATATATTAATTGTCTATAAATTTATTAAAAAAGTATTCAATATATAATATTTTTAATTAGATCAAAAATAAAGAGATATTCAATTATTTATAATAATATTAAACTCATTTTAAAAGTATAATTTAAGATAAGTTTTTTAGTTCTATTTACAAACAATTTTTATTTTAAATCTATTTTTATTTTATTTTTATTTATAGGTAAATTATAAGATTGTTATATGTAAAATATAATATGATAAAATATTAGACTAAATGAACCTATCAAAATCCCTCTACACAAAAGGCATCCAATGCCCCAAAGCACTTTGGCTTAAAAAATATAAGCCAAGTGTACTAACACCACCTGATAAAAAAGCCCAAGCTATATTTGAAACAGGAAATGAAGTAGGGGACTTAGCTTGCAGTTTATTTCTGATGGAAAAAAAGTGCAGTACTCAAAAGAGTTTGACTCTATGATAGCTACTACAAAAGGGTATCTAAAAGAGATACTATCTCATATCTAAGAAGCTACTTTTTTAATTGAAAATATTTTAGTATCATAATATAAACCAATAAATATTGATTATGATACTAAATATAAAATAAAATTAGTTTAAATATTTTGAGATAATATCCCCCATTTGTGAAGTAGAAACAATTTCTTTTGCGTCATAAGCAGCTAAATCCTTTGTTCTATACCCATCTTTGAGTGCTTTTTTGATTGCTGCTTCTATTTTATCAGCTGCTTTTTCTTCTCCTAGTGAGAATCTAAGCATCATTGCAGCACTTTCAATTGTTGCAATTGGATTTGCAATCCCAAGTCCAGCAATATCAGGAGCTGAACCATGAATTGGCTCATAAATTGCTGTTTTATTACCTGTTGATGCACTTGGTAATAATCCAATTGAACCAACAACCATAGAAGCAGTATCAGATAAAATATCACCAAAGATATTTCCAGTTACAATAACATCAAATTGTTTTGGATTTCTTACAAGTTGCATTGCAGCATTATCTACATACATATGTGATAATTCAACTTCAGGATAATCTTTAGCAATCTCTTCCATAGTATCTCTCCAAAGTTGAGAAACTTCTAGAACATTTGCCTTATCAACAGAACATACTCTTTTATCTCTTTTCATTGCTAATTCAAAGGCAACTTTTCCAATTCTTTGAATTTCTGGCTTAGTATATACCATAGTATTATAAGCTTTTTCTCCATCATTATCTCTTGGATTTCCAAAATAGATACAACCTAAAAGTTCTCTTACAACCATGATGTTACAACCTTTGATTGTTTCTTCTTTTAGTGTTGAAGCATTGACTAATTCATCATAAACAATTGCAGGTCTCAAGTTTGCATATACACCTATCTTTTCTCTAAATTTAAGCAATCCAGACTCAGGTCTTAACTCTCTTGGTAAATTATCCCATTTTTCACCACCAATTGCTCCAAATAAACATGCATCAGAGTTTAATACACCTATTATTGTTTCTTCTGGCAATGGAATTCCCTTTTCATCTATTGCGATTCCACCCATTAAATACTCTTTATAATTTAATGTAAAATCATATTTTTTTGCAACTGTATTTAATACTTTAATTGCTTCATCTACGATTTCTGGACCTATTCCATCACCTTTGATTATTGATATATTGTAGTTTTTCACTATAAGCCTTCTTTATTTTTATCTTTTATACTATATGAAAATTATCGCAAAATTATCGCAATTAAAAATAGGTAAAAGAATAGGCAAAAAAATAAATTTCTAAAATGCAGACTGAATCACTCCTCCATCAACTCTAAGAATTGCTCCATTTGTTGCACTTGATAATGCACTTGCTGTATAAACAATCATATTTGCACTCTCTTCAACATTAGCAAATCTTTTGATTAAAGATGTTGGTCTTACATATTCAAAGAAATCTTTTTCAAGCTCTTTTGGTGTTTGATTATTTTGTTTTGCTAAGTCATTAATAAAAGTCATTACACCTTCTGATTTTGAAGGGCCTACGAGTATAGAATTTGATGTTACATTGGTACCTTTTGTTAACTCAGCAATTCCTCTAGAAACAGATATTTGAGCAGTTTTTGTCATTCCATAGTGAATCATTTCTTTGGGAATTTGAATTGCTGATTCACTTGAAATAAATATGATTCTTCCCCAGTCTTGTTTAATCATAGAAGATAGATAATGTTGTGATAATCTGACTCCACTCATAACATTTACATTAAACATATGTAACCACTCTTTTTCACTAATATCTTCAAACTCTTTTGGTTCAAAAATACCAAGATTATTAATTAATATATCAATATGAGGGATTGCAGAAATTAATTTATTACAGCCTTCATTGTCTTTTAAATCGGCTTCAATCCCCATTATTTTAACTTGTGGAAATTCTTCTTTTAATTTTTTAACAGCTATTTCTACTTTTTCTTTACTTCTTCCATTTATTATTACATTAACACCTTCTTCACAAAGCTTTTTCGCAGTAGCGAAACCAATACCTTGCGTTGAACCTGTAATTAATGCAATTTTATTATGTATTTTTAAATCCATTTTTAAATCCTAATCTTATTATTTTACTAATAATATAGAAAAGAAATCGCAATTTCATCGCTTTGGATTTTAGAATAGCTCTATTTTATATCCTGTATTATTTTGATTCGTAATTAAATCTTTATGTATCTTATTTCTAAGTCTAAAAAGAACTGACCTAAAAGCTGCATAACCAGCTGGTTCATCTTGCCAAATTGCATATTCAAGTTGTTCTTGTGATACATTATGTCCTGGACTCTCACAAAGATATCTTATAATTTTTGTCTCTTTCATAGTTAATTTAACAGGTTCATCTCCATAATATAGAATTTCTTTTTCTTTATCATATAAATAACCATATTTTAATTGAATTGTACGAGATTTTTGTTCATGATTTAATTCAAGTTGATGAATCAAAGTTTTATTTACATTCTCGGCAGCTTCTAATTTTTTTATTTTTTTATTATCTTCATCTGATTTTTTTAATGCTATTTCAATTGCTGCATGTAAATTTGATTTTTTATATGGTTTTAAAATATATCCATATGCAAAAGTTTCAGAAGCCTTTTTTATAGTTGCTACTTCTGAATTTGCTGTCAAAAAAATAACTGGAGTAAATGGCAAAATATTTTTCAATTCTTTTGCTAATTCAATTCCTGTTGTAGGACCTTTTAAATAAATATCCATTAAGATTAAATCTGGAATTACACCTTTTTCTAAAATTTTCATAGTTTTACATTTGTTTGGAGCTACCCCACAAGGCTCATAACCTAAATCCATAAGAGATTCTTTTAGATTTAAAGCTATTATTGACTCGTCTTCTACTATTAGTATTTTAATTTTACTCATAATTCTTCCTCATCTTTTGAAAATATAATATTACATTCTAATCCATTATTATTTTTAAATTCTATAGTTGCATCTAACTGATCTTCAACAATTGAATGTATTAATTGCATACCAATAGAATCACTTTTATATAAACAATTAACATCAACTTTTTCTTCCCCATTATCTCTTATTTTTACATGTATCTTGTCATCAAATTTTTTCATATGAATACATAAAAGATTATCTCTATCTTCTTTAAATGCATATTTTAAAGCATTTACACAAAGTTCATGTAAAACCATTCCAATCTGAATACATCTATTTGTTGAAAAAATAAGTTTATCAATATGTAAATCTACTTTAAGTTTTGTATTTTGAGATATATATAACTCTTTTATATCTTCAACTAATTTTTTTATATAATCTTGTAAATTTATATAAGCTAAATTTTCTCCTAAATATAAAAATTCATGAACTAGTGCCATAGTATTTATTCTACTTTTACTCTGTTTCAATATATATTTTACTTCATCATCCTTTGCTCTTCTTAACTGCATTGAAAGTAGAGATGAAATAATTTCCATATTATTTTTAACCCTATGGTGAATTTCTTTTAATAAAATCTCTTTTTCATCTAAAGATTTTTGAAGCTCTAGATTTATATTTGTAATTTTTTTATTTATCTCTTGTCTTTGAGTTAAATCTCTACCAAAAGCACAGATATACTCTTGCCCTGCATAACTGAATCCATGTCCAGAAACTTCTACAGGAAAAATTTCTCCATTTTTTCTTCTTTGAGTAGTTTCTAAAATCCAATTTTTAGTATTTCTAATTTTATACATAACATCTTTAGCTGTTTTTCTATTAAAATTTGTATCCATTACTTCAAGATATTTTCCTAAAAGTTCTTCTTTTTTATATCCCAACATATTACAAGCAGCATCATTTAAATAAACAATTTTTGCATCAATTGTAAACCAGTAAATTCCATCAACTGAATTATTTAAAGCAAACTCATAGGGCATCAGTCTCTCTTTATCTTTATCTTTTAAATCTTTATATGATTTATCAATTTTTGTTATAACTTTTTGCATATGATTTAAAATTAAAAAGAATACTAAAACACTAAAAATTAAAAATAGTATTAAAAAATCAAAAGTTATAGAAGTGCTTTTATCTGTTTTGTTGTATGTAAAATAGATATTGAAAAATTTATCAACACTTATTATCCCTATTATTCCAGTAATTAAATAGAAAATAGAAAATTTCACAGGGATGTTATTGTTATTAAAAAAATGTTTTTTCATTGAACTCATTAATTATCCTTTTCTTTAGATGTATTTTATCAAATTTTATTTTTTTAATTTTATTTTGCGAATAAAAAGCGATTTTATTTACATAGTATTCATTTGTTCTTAAGACCAAAGAAGTAATTTAATTAGGAGTTTTTATGTACGAACTAATGCCAAATGAAAGAAAATTTGTACAAATCATAGAGATAAAAGATAATGGATTTGTAGAGTTTAATTTTGCAGTTGGGGAAGCTGTAATGAATGTTGAATTACTTTTACCATACAAAGCTTTTATTGAGTTTTGTCAAAATAATAGAGTTTCTTTTTTTACAAAAGAACAAGAGAGTGAATTATTAATTGACAATCAAAATTGGAAATATGGATTAAATTAAAAAAGGAAAAAATATGGAATTGAATATTGCTAGTGTTGAAATCGAACCAAAAAGACATACTTTTGGACATGTTGCAGAAAGATTAGGTGAAGATAGACCAGCTTCAAGATATGAAGAAGCTATGTATGATGCACAACCAACTGAGAATTTTCATTATAGACCACAATGGGAACCTGAATTTGAAATTTATGATAAAAATAGAACTAAAATCAAAATGAATGATTGGTATGATTTACTGGATCCTAGAAAATTCCATTATATGTCATATGTGTCAACTAGAGCTTCTCAAAATGCTGCAAATGAACAAAGTTTTGAGTTTGTTGAAAAAAGAGGTTTAATTAATTTTATAAAAAAAGATAATTTACAAAAAGCATATGATTTTTTAACACCATTAAGACATTATGAATATGGTGCAAATATGAATAATCTTGCAATTGTAGATAGAGTTTATGGAACAGCAATGATGAGTGCTTGTTTGTTTCATGCAGAAGATAGATTAGGAATGGCTCAACATATCACAAAAACAATTTTATTATTTAGTGATAATGATGTTGCAAAACTAGATTCAGGAAAAGATGATTGGTTAAATTGTCCTAAATGGCAAGGTTTAAGAAAAGCAGTTGAGGATTCACTAGTTGTTAAAGATCCAATTAGATTATTTGTAAAGCAAAATGTTGTTTTTGATGCTTTTGTAATTCCATTGATGATTAATGAGTTTTCAAAAGAGATGGCTAAAAATGATGAAATGACAGTTTCTATGCTAAATGAATTTATTGTTTGTTGGTATGAAGAAACAGTTAAATGGTTAGATAGTGTTATAAAAGTTATGGCAAATGAATCAGCTGAAAATAAAGAATTATTAATTTCATGGATAAAAGAGGATATTGAAATTATTGAAGATGCAATGCAATCACTAGCAACTTTTTCGAATAATCCTAAAGAACTAATATCAAATGTAAAATTTGAATTAATTCAAAGATTAAGCAAATCAGGAATAAGTTTATAAAACTTATAAATTAAATAAAAAGGTAAACAAATGTCAGCGAGTATAGCATTATTATGTCTTCAAGCAACAGAAGATGGAAGAGCAATAACAGAAGCAATTAGAGAAGATAATGAAGGTGTTGTAATTACTAATAAACCAGCGATGATTCAAATTGAAAGAGCTGAACGAATTACTGTAAAAGCTTCAACTGTTTCAGAACATTTAGGAAGAGATTGGGATCCTGAAGAGTTACAGCTTGTTCTTATCTCTTTAGGTGGTCAAGTTGATGAGACAGACGATGAATTTATCGTTTATTGGAATAATTAATAAATAATTTATAAAATAAAGGAAAATATTATGAGTGCAAACCAACGAAAAAAAAGATTAAATAAAAAAGATGCATATAAATATATGACTAGACTTGGTTGGAATCCAACTTATCAAAAAGAGGAAGACGTTTTTCCATTTTTAGAAATGGAAGGATTAAAAATCCATGATTGGGAAGCTTGGGAAGATCCATTCCGAATGACTATGGATTCTTATTGGAAATTACAAGCAGAAAAAGATAAAAAGCTTTATTCGATTATTGATGCATTTGCTCAAAATAATGCACAAAAAAATATTTCTGATGCTAGATATGTAAATGCATTAAAACTATTTTTAACAGGTGTAACACCACTTGAATATAAAGTTGTTCAAGGTTTTTCACATGCTGCAAGGGCTTTTAAAGGTGAGGGTGCTTCAATAGCTTGTCAAATGCAAGCTATAGATGAATTAAGACATTTTCAAACTCAAGTTCATACTATGAGTCATTATAATAAATATTTTGATGGTTTCCATGATTATAGAACTATGCATGATAGAGTTTGGTATTTATCTGTTCCAAAATCATTTGGTGATGATGCAAGTACATCTGGACCTTTCGAATATTTAACAGCAATTTCATTCTCTTTTGAGTTTGTTTTAACAAGTTTACTATTTGTACCATTTATGAGTGGAGCTGCATATAATGGCGATATGGCAACTGTTACATTTGGTTTTTCAGCTCAAAGTGATGAATCAAGACATATGACACTTGGACTTTCAGCTATTAAATTTATGTTAGAGCAAGATGCAGATAATGTACCAATCGTTCAAAAATGGATGGATAAGTGGTTATGGAGAGGTTATAGAATGTTAGGTCTTGTAGCTATGATGATGGATTATATGCTTCCTAATTCTCCAACTTCTTGGGCAGAAGCAGTTGAATTGTATATTGAACAAAACTGTATGGCACTTTATAAAGATTTAGAAAAATATGGAATTACAGTTCCTGAAAAATTGATTAATACAATCGTTGCTGAAAAAAGTCATTTATCTCATCAAGTATGGAATATTTTTTATAATCATACAAATGCAGCAAACATTCATATTTGGATGCCAGATGAAAATAAAATGAATTGGTTAAGTGAAAAATATCCAGATACTTTTGACAAATATTATAGACCAATGTTTGAAAGATATATAGCTTTACAAGAAAAAGGGGAAAGATATTATTCAGAAACTTTACCTTTAATTTGTCAAACTTGTCAAATTCCATTAGGATTTACAGATATTGAAGGTGGAAATCCTCATGTTTATACACATAAAACATCTGAATATAATGGAGAAATTTTTCATACTTGTTCAGATGGATGTAAAGAGATCTTTGATGCACAACCTGAAAAATATGTTCAATCTTGGTTACCACCACATCAAATATTCCAAGGAAATTGTGGAGGAGCAACTATTCCAGAAGTATTAAAATGGTACAAAATAGAACATGGTGTTGATAATATGGATTATATAGGTTCACCTGATGAAGCTATGTGGAATAAATTAAAAAATAAATAAAAGGAGAGAAAATGGCAGTTCAATCAATTGGAGAATATCCAATCATAATGAAAGATAGTGTAGATAAATTCCATGGGAATCAATTAGTATATCTATATTGGTATGGACATAGGGTAGTTAGCTCTCCTAGAGCATTTCCATTACCTCCTGAAATGCCTTTTGGTGCGATAATTTCAGATTTGATTCCTGTAACATATAAAATTGAACCAGATTTTGAATTTTTAGATTTTGATAAAACTGAAGTTATTTGGGAAATAGATGGGAAAATTATAGTTCCAGATTTCTCAAAAAGCTTAAAAGATAACGGTGTTGGGCATAAATCATTTATTAAATTTATAACACCATCTTTAACAGGAAAAGTAGGTGCTTAAATGGCTTGTAAATTAGAAATAGAACCAACAGGTGATATTGTAGAAGTTCAAGAGGGACAAAGCCTTCTTGATGCTGCTTTAAGACAAGGTGTTTATCTTCCTCATGCTTGTAATCATGGACTTTGCGGAACTTGTAAAGTTGAAGTTTTAGAAGGAGAAGTTGATTTAGGCGATGCTTCTTTTTTTGCATTGATGGAGAGTGAACGAGAAGATGGATATTGTCTGGCTTGTACAGCAACTATAGTTGAAGATGTAGTTATTGAAGCTGATATAGATGTTGACGTTGATGCCAGAAGTATTAAAGTAAAAGATGTTTGGGGAACAGTTATAAAAAGAGAGATGTTAACTCCTAGAATTCTTGGACTTTGGATAGAACTTGATGAAGAGTTGGATTTTCAAGCTGGACAATATATAAATTATCATGTACCAGGTTTTGATGAACCAAGAGCATTTTCACTGGCAAATCAACCAAGCACTGGAAAAATAATTGAATTAAATATTGGAATTATACCTGATGGGGAAGCTACTCCATGGATTCATAGCAATGTAAAAGTTGGAGACAGAAGAAAAATAACAGGACCTTTTGGAAGATTCTTTGTAAAAAGGAGTGCTCAAAAACCAATGTTATTTTTTGCAGGTGGATCAGGACTTTCTAGTCCAAAATCTATGATTTTAGATGAGTTAGAAAATGGATGCACATTACCAATTACTCTTTTTCATGGAGCTAGAAATGAAGAAGAATTATACTATGCGAATATGTTTAAAGAATTAGAGATAAAATATGGAAACTTTAAATATATACCAGTATTGTCAGATAATAAAAATCCAGCTTGGGATGGAGAAATAGGGTTTACAAATGATGTAGCTAAAAAATTATATGATAATCAATTTGCAGGGAATAAAGCATATTTATGTGGACCTCCTATGATGAGTGATGCTTGTATCACAGTACTTATGCAAGGAAGATTATTTGAAAAAGATATCCATACCGAAAAATTCTTTTCAAAAGCTGATTTACATAGTGATAAAGTAAAAAGTCCTCTTTTTAAATCTATATAAAAGATACAACATAATAGTTGTATCTTTTTTAATTACTTAAAATTAGTGATTAAGCTCGTAAAATATAATTAAAATTATAAGGTCAACTTATGTTAGATATACAAACAATAATTTATTTTTTATTATTAGGTTCCTTTGTTGGAGTTATTTCAGGACTTTTTGGAATAGGTGGTGGGGGAATTATTGTTCCTATTTTAACAACTATTTTTTTAACCCACGGAATTAGTGAACAAAATGTTGTTCATATGGCACTTGGAACTTCTATGGCTATTATAATAATAACTTCAATTTCAAGTATAAAAGCTCAGCAAAAGAAAAAAGCAATAGTTTGGGATATTGTTAAAATGATGACACCAGGAATCATAATAGGTACATTTTTAGCAACATTTATTGCTTCAAAATTAGACTCTTTTTATCTTTCTATTATTTTTGCTATTTTTATGTTTTACTCTGCAATTCAAATGTTTATTGGTAAAAAGCCAAAACCAGATAATAAACTGTTTTCAAATAAAACACACTTTTTTTCAGGTGGAATAATTGGAGCTTTATCTTCACTTGTTTCTATTGGTGGAGGAATTTTAAGTGTTCCATATTTATTAATTCAAAATATTGATATAAAAAGAGCAATTGCAACATCATCAGCGATAGGCTTTCCCATTGCAATTTCTGGAACCTTGGGTTATATTGTAAATGGCTGGGCAAATACTTCTATGGATTCTTATACTTTAGGATTTGTAAATCTTCCTGCTTTTGCTTGTGTTGCCGTTGCTAGTTTTTTAACAGCTCCAATTGGAGTAATGCTAGTTCATAAAATAGATATAAATTTAATGAAAAAATTGTTTTCTTTAATCCCTTTAATATTAAGTATTAAAATGATTTATTCTTTGATATAAAGTAGAACTCATATTTTTATCACTTCATTCTCAAAATATAAGATTGTTTTCTTATATTTTGTCCCTACAAATTCAATAACTTTAATAAGTAATACTATTCAAAAAACTTAATTTAACAAATCAATTGTCGATATTATGGAACTTCTTGACATATTAAAAGAAAAAAACAAAAAAAATTAGAAAAAGAGATAAACGCGATTTTTATGCGAATTGTTTAAAGTATAGTACCAATACTTAAAAGGCAACTTTTAATTCAAACAGCAATTTTGAATATTTTAAATTGTTGTAAATTTTAAATGAAAGGATATTTTTGAAACATAATATCTTAGTAAAAAATAAAGACACAAATCGTACTTGTAGTGAAGATAAACATCTTATGGATTCTTTATCTGTCTGTGCTGATTTAGTTCCTAGAGGTTGTCATAATGGCGCTTGTGGAGTTTGTAAAATAAAAGTTCATTCAGGTGAATTTGAAAAATCAAAAATGAATCGAAAACATATTACAGAAGAAGAAGAGATGAATAATATTGTTTTAGCATGTAGAAGTTTTCCACGAGATGATATGGAAATTGAGTTTATTGGAAAGCCTAAATCAAAAATTTACACGCTTGGAAGTTAAATTTATAATAAGGAGTTAAAAATGGGAATTATGAGAATAGGTCATGTTGATTTAAATGTATTAAACATCGAAGAATCAAGAAGTTATTATGAAGAAATAATGGGATTAACTGTTACAAGACAAGATGAAGATGGTACATTGTACTTAAAATGTTGGGATGAATGGGATAAATATAGTTTAGTTTTAAGACCAAGTGATGAGGCAACTTTTAATAGAGTTGCATATAAAGTTAAAGATGATTCTGATTTAGATAATTTAAAAGTCAAAATTGAAAAATATGGTATAGAAACAAAATTTTTAGAAGCAGGTACTGTTGCAGACTGTGGAAGAGTATTATCTTTTATTTTGCCAAGTGGTCATGAAATGCATTTATATGCTTATAAAGAATTTATAGGAAAAGATACAGGGGATACAAATCCAGCACCATGGCCTTTCAAAGGAAAGGGAATCAAAGCACATTGGATTGATCATGCATTATTGATGTGTCAAGGTCCAGAGTCTTTAATGGAAGTTACTAAGTTCTTTATAGAAGTATTCGATTTTACACTAACAGAGCAAGTATGTGTAGGACCTAATGGTTCTTTACAAGCAGCAACTTGGCTTACTTGTTCTAGTACTCCTCATGATATTGCTTTTGTTGCAGGAGCTGAAGTAGGAATGCATCATTTTGCATTTTTCTTAGATGGATGGAATGATATATTAAGAGCTGCTGATGTTATGGGTATGCATAATGTAAAAATAGATGTTACTCCACAAAGACATGGAATTACAAGGGGTGAAACTATTTATTTCTTTGATCCATCTGGACATAGATTAGAAACTTTTGCAGGACTTGGATATTTAGCTCAACCTGATATGCCAGTTATCACATGGACTGAAGATGAGTTATGGAGAGGGATTTTTTATCATACAGGTGTTGAAAATGGTGCATTTACAACAGCATATACATTAAATGCGTATAAGTAATATGAATATAGTTTTAACACAAAAAACAATATCAAGACAAGCCTCTATGGAGGCTTGTCTTTTTGCAGTTAAAAAAGCTGAAGAACTAAATATATCTATAAATGTAAGCGTTGTTGATAACAAAGGTTTAGAAATGGCTTTTTTAAGAATGGAAAATTCGTTTATTCATTCTATTGATATTGCAAAAGATAAAGCTTTTACAAGTGCAAGTTTTGGTTTCCCTACTGATACTTGGACAAATATTTTTAAACAAATGCCACATTTGGAACAAGGATTTTCAAATAGAAATAGACTTATTCCTTTTGGTGGTGGATTACCAATTTTTGATGAAGCTAATCTAAAAGTTGGAGCAATTGGCGTTTCAGGTGGAACTGAAGAGGAAGATATTATATGTGCAAAATATGCAATTGAACAAATAGGATTAAAATAATGAAAAAAGTACAACACTATATTAACGGAAAATTTATTGACTCATCTTGTGGTGAGTTTTTTGATAACTATAACCCAGCAACTGCTGAAATTATTTCAAAAGTAGCACTTGGAAGAGAACCAGAAGTAAATGCCGCAATTGCAGCAGCAAAGGCGGCACTTACAGGTGAATGGGGTCAAATGAAATTAAATGACAGAATTGCTATGATGTATGAAATTGCAAATGAGATTGATAGAAGATTTGATGATTTTCTAGAAGCGGAATGTTTGGATACTGGAAAACCATACTCAATAGCAAGACATATTGATATTCCAAGAGGTGCTGCAAATTTCAAAGTATTTGCAGATACTATGAAAGCAGTAGCTGATGAAGCATATAGAGCTGATACCCCTGATGGTAAAAAAATGTTTAATTACAGTGTTCGAAAACCAAAAGGTGTAATTGCAGTTATCTCTCCTTGGAATTTACCATTATTACTTATGACTTGGAAAGTAGGCCCTGCTATGGCTTGTGGAAATACAGTGGTTGTAAAACCATCGCAAGTAACACCTACTACTACATCACTTTTAGGTGAAGTTATGAGTAAAGTTGGAGTTCCAGCAGGAGCATATAATGTTGTTCAAGGAAAAGGTTCAATCACTGGAAATCTAATTACAGCTCATAAAGATATCGATGCTATTACATTTACAGGTGAAACTTCAACAGGTGAGATGATTATGCAAGCTTGTTCAAAAGGTGTTAGAGATGTATCACTTGAACTTGGTGGAAAAAATCCAGCAATTATTTTTGCTGATTGTGATATTAAAAAAGCTGTAATGGAAACTACAAGATCAGCATTTGCGAATTCTGGACAAGTTTGTTTAGGAACTGAAAGAGTTTATGTTCAAAGACCAATTTTTGATGAGTTTTTAAAAGACTTAAAAGAATCAGCTTCCAAACTAAAAGTTGGTGTTCAAAATGATGAATCTGTTGATATGGGTCCTGTTGTAAGCGCAGCTCATAGAGATAAAGTTTTAGAGTTTTACGATATTGCAAAAAAAGAGGGTGCAAATGTTATTTTAGGTGGTGGTGCTCCTAAAATGGAAGCTAACTTAAAAGATGGTTTCTGGGTAGAACCAACTATTTGGACAGGACTTCCTGAAACTGCAACTGTTGTAAAAGAAGAAGTTTTCGGACCTTGTTGTCACGTTCAACCATTTGATACGGAAGAAGAAGTTATAAAAATGGCTAATGATACAAAATATGGATTAGCCGCAACTGTATTTACAGAGAATTTGGATAAAGCACATAGAGTGGCAAGCCAAATTGATGCTGGAATCGTATGGATTAACTCTTGGTTCTTAAGAGATTTAAGAACTCCATTTGGTGGGATGAAAGGTTCAGGTATTGGAAGAGAAGGTGGTCATCACTCACTTGAATTCTATACAGAACTTAAAAATGTATGTATAAAAATGTAATGATTGGATTAAAAATGACAAATGAAAAAATAGAAAAATATGGGAATGAATTATACGAAGCTTTAAAAGGTAACTATACAATTGAACCTATAAGTTCAAGAGAAACTGATGCAACTATTGAAGATGCATACGCTATTCAACACCATTTTTTAAAAAGAAGAATGCAAGATGATGGTTCAAAAATTATAGGTAAAAAAATCGGTGTTACTTCAAAAGTAGTTATGGATATGTTAGGTGTTCATCAACCAGATTTTGGATACCTATTATCTGATATGATTTATTCAGATGGTGATGAAATTAATGTTACAGACGGAATGATTCAACCAAAAGCAGAGGGTGAAATAGCTTTTGTTTTAAAAGAAGATTTAATGGGACCAGGTGTTACAAATGCTGATGTTTTAAGAGCTACAAAATTTGTAATGCCTTGTTTTGAAATTGTTGATTCACGAATAAAAGATTGGAAAATCAAAATCCAAGATACAGTTTCAGATAATGCATCTTGTGGATATATAGTATTTGGTGGAAGTGCAGTTGATCCAAGAGAAGTTGATCTAACAACTTGTGGAATTACTTTAGAGTGTAATGGCGAGTTATTGCACACAGGTGCAGGTGCAGCTGCTCTTGGAAGTCCTGTAAATGCAGTGGCTTGGCTTGCAAATACTTTAGGTTCTTTTGGTGTTGGATTAAAAGCAGGTGAGGTTATTCTTTCAGGTGCTTTATGTGCTATGGTTACTATTAAACCAGGTGATAATATGACTATAAATATTGGTGGAATCGGTTCTGCCTCTTGTAGATTTGTATAGAAGCAACTAGTTGCTTACTTTAGAGTTTGCTTCTTTAGTAGGAATTTACTTCCTACGTTAAAAGAAGTTATTAAAGAAGAGGTCCCCTTCAAAATTGGGACAATTTTTAAGGATAATAGATGGAAAAAATAAATTGCGCATTAATTGGATCTGGAAATATTGGAACAGATTTAATGTATAAATTACAAAGAAGTGAAATTTTAAATCCTTTATGGATGGTGGGAATTGACCCTGAATCAGATGGATTATTAAGAGCAAAAGAGGCTGGAATGAAAATCACAGCTGATGGTGTTGATGGATTACTACCTTTTATAAAAGAAGATGGCGTAAAAATCGCATTTGATGCAACTTCTGCTTATGTTCACGGTGAAAATAATAGAAAATTAAAAGAGTTAGGTGTTATGGTAATTGACTTAACACCAGCTGCGATTGGGCCATTTTGTGTACCATCTGTTAATATGAAAGAATTATTAGATCAAAATACTCAAAATGTAAATATGGTAACTTGTGGTGGACAAGCAACAATTCCTATGATTGCAGCAGTTTCATCTGTTCAAGAAGTAGAATATGCTGAAATCATAGCAACTGCAGCTTCTAAATCAGCAGGACCAGGAACACGAGCTAATATTGATGAGTTTACAGAAACTACAAAACTTGGAATTGAAGTAGTAGGTGGAGCTAAAAAAGGTAAAGCTATTATTATTTTAAACCCAGCAGAGCCACCACTTATGATGAGAGATACAATTCATTGTCAAACTATACAAACTCCAAATCAAGAAGCGATTACAAAATCAATTCATAAAATGGTTAAAGAAGTACAAAAATTTGTACCTGGATATACTTTGAAAAATGGACCTGTATTTGATGGAAATAAAATCTCTATTTGGCTTGAAGTTGAAGGTTTAGGGGATTATTTACCAAAATATGCAGGTAATCTTGACATTATTACAGCGGCTGCAACCAATATCGCAGAACAAATGGCTGAAAAAATTAAAGCAGGAGTTTAAAGATGGATTTAAGAGGTAAAAAAATAACAATACACGATATGTCATTAAGAGATGGAATGCATTCGATTAGACATCAATTCACTCTTGAACAAATGACAGCTATGTCAACTGCTATGGATGAAGCTGGTGTTCCTATGATTGAAGTAACTCATGGTGATGGACTTGGTGGTTCATCTTTAAACTATGGTTATGGTTTACACAAAGATGAAGAGTGGTTGGATGCAGTTGTTCCAAATATGAAAAAAGCAAAAATTTCTGCACTTTTACTTCCTGGAATTGGAATTGTAAAAGATTTAGAAAGAGCAGTTGAGCACGGAATTTCTACTGTTAGAGTTGCAACCCATTGTACAGAAGCTGATTGTTCAGCACAACATATAAAAGCAGCAGTTGGTATGAAACTTGATACTGTTGGATTTTTGATGATGGCTCACATGGTTGATGAAAAAAGATTAGTTGAAGAGGCTAGAAAAATGGTTTCTTATGGAGCTAATTGTATTTATGCAACTGATTCAGCTGGATATTTACTTCCTGATATGGTAGCTTCAAGAATAGCAGCACTTAAAAAAGAATTTGGTGATGAAATTGAACTTGGTTTTCATGGTCATAATAATATGTCAATGGGTGTTGCAAATTCACTTGCTGCAATTGAGGCAGGAGCAACTAGAATTGATGCTAGTTTAGCTGGATTTGGAGCAGGTTCTGGAAACACTGCAACTGAAGTTTTAGTAGCAGTTTGTAATAGAATGGGTGTTGAAACTGGAATTGATTTAGACAAAATTGAAGATGCAGCAGAAGATATTGC
>Ga0193956_1000576_pt1 | contig 16304 bp, 14 predicted proteins | sample BB_7_MG_FD_140358 | JGI IMG/M metagenome (GOLD analysis project Ga0193956, IMG submission 140358) | Microbial mat bacterial communities from the Broadkill River, Lewes, Delaware, United States - BB_7_MG | ecosystem: Environmental > Aquatic > Freshwater > River > Microbial mats | place: USA...
AAAATCTTTTATCGGTTCTGAAACAAAAAGAAAATTTTTACCTTTAAAAGATGTAGTAGTATTAGTAATATCAACTTTACTAAAATCATTTAAAAAAGAGGGAGTAAGAGTTTTTTCATTTGAAGCAAGAGCATATTTTCCTATTTTTTTACTTTTTGCAAGAAGAGTGGCTACTTTTAGGTAATCTTCTTTTAGTAATACAACCAACTCTTTATTCATATTCTTTACATCTCGTTCAATTTTATCAAAACCTTGCATAAACTCAACAGAGCCAAGATATGTATCTTGTACGATTATTGGGGCTACCCCTCTAAGCACTAGTCCTGCACGACCAAGTTCAATTGCAATAAGAGGTTTTTTAGTTTTTTTAACTTCCACAATAGTTTTTCTAAAACCAGATAAATCATCTCCAAACTTTGTTGGCTTCCAAGCTCGTAAAAAACTTTTTACATTTTCATCATGTATATGAATTTTGATATTTTTGAGTGAGCTATTTTTTTTATACTCAGCAACTAAAAGACCTAATCCTTTTATAGCAGACTCCCTACTCCCATCCAGTAATGAGTCAATAATATAAGAGTTTTGAGATAAAGAAACAGCATTTGTTAAACCAACATCTTTACTAACTTTATACTCTTTTTCAAAAAGAGTTCTTAACTCTGAACTTTTTCTTTCAAAAACATTTGATTTTATTTGTGATTCAGACGAGATAAAATTAACAGCAATTACAATTAAAAATAAAATAAAAATAAACAAGAGTGGTATATAAATTTTTTTCTTTATTGACATTATTTCCCTCCTAAAAGAAACTTTCTATATAATATCATAGCTAATACAAAAATAGATGAGATTTTATCTATTTTTCGTCATTTTCTAGTAAAATATTACTATTCTCTTCAAATTCTACTTTTTCTATTCGTTCAAATTCGCTCGAAATCTTATTGGTTGAAGTTGTTATGTCTTTAACATCTTTATTTACTGTTTCTATATGTTTTGAAAGATTGTCCCATCTTTTTTTGTAAAGCTTAAAGTTTGTAGAGAGTTTCATAAGTTCTTCTTGGATTTTTTTTGCTTGTTCTTGTGTTTTTATATCCCTTACAATAGCTGTTATGGTTGTTAAAAGTGCCATAATAGTAGTAGGAGAAGCTATCCAAACCCCTCTTTTTCTTGCATAGTCTATCAACTCTTCATGATAAGCATTTATCTCCGCAAATATCGCTTCAGCAGGTAAAAATAAAATCGCCATATCAGCAGTAGTTCCTTTGATAATATACTTTGAACTTATATCATTTACATGCTTTTTGATATTTTGTTTAAATTCACTCGTAAACTTCTCATCTTCAATCATACGAGTATAATTTTCCATGGGGAACTTAGAATCTATTCCAATAAGACCAAGAGGTGCAGGTGCTTTTACAATGGCATCAACTATAACTCCACTAGTAAAACTATATTGTAAATCATACATATCTTTTTTTTCACCAAAAATCGACTTTAGTATGGAGCTTAGTTGCACTTCTCCAAAAATACCACGAGACTTTTTATCTGTTAGGACATTTTGAAGTGAGTTTACATCTCCACTAAGAGTTTCAATTTTCTTTTGAGCTTCCCCTATCCTTGCAATCCCCACGATAATGTCTTTAAAGGTTTTATCTATATTTTCAAAACCTTTTTCAAGCCTTTGCTCCACTTTTTCATTTATATTGAGTAGATTTATTTCCACTTTTTCTGAGAGTTTTTCCATATCTTTACTACTTTGAGCTTTTATCTCTTTGCTCATTTCATATAAACTCTTTTGCTGCTCATTTCGCATAAGCTGTTGTGACTCAGAAATCTTCAAAAAAAGTTCTGCATTTTTTTCTATCTGTGTTGTAGCACTTTTGGCATTTTCCAAAAGTTTTTGTTCTATCTGATTTATCTTTTCATATAAAAATTCTTTTTGTTGTACATGTAAAGCTTTTATTTGCCAGATAATTACAACTGTACATGTAAAGACTAAACCAGTTACTATTGCCAGTAAAACTATGTTATCCATTTAGCTTTTTCCCTTTTATCAAGGTGTATAAGACTGGTAAATAAAACAGATTTAAAATCGTTGCAAAAGCCAAACCAAATCCCAATGAAATTGCCATAGGCTGAAGTATAACCGCTTGACCTGCTGCAAAAAAGATAAGTGTTGACAAGCCTAAAACAGTGGTGATTGAAGTTAAAAGGATTGGTCTTAATCTTCTTGTGGCAAATTTAATAATCTCTTCTATATTTGTTGCTCTTTTTATAAAATCCATCATAATAATTCCATCGTTAACAACAACCCCACTAAGACCGACAATACCCAAAAGTCCTGGCATGCTTAAGTTAATACCCATGAACAGATGCCCACCTAGAACACCGAGTAAAGACAGAGGAATAGTTGTTAAAAGAGTGACTGAAAGCACTATAGAATCAAACATCAAAACCAAAGCTAAAAATATAAGAAAAATCGCTATTATAGCTGCTTCACCCATCTCTTTTTGGATTTTTTTATTCTCTTGTTCTTCCCCTTTTATATTAACTACAAGTCCCTCACTTTGGAATTTTTCTAAAAGAGGTTTTATTTGGGCCAATAACTCTGTAGAAGTTAATTCTGTCTTTTTTAAAGAACCAAAAACAGAGCTAATCCTCTCTCCTTGATCTTTGTAAATATCAGAATATCCATCCTTAAACTCAAAATCTACTACATCACTAAGACGAACTTTTTGAGTAGTGTTTGGGACATTTACATAAAATGAATCTATTGCATTGTAAGTATCTTTCATCTTCTCTTGCGAACGGATTTTAATAAGTTCACCATTGTAAAACATCTTTGCAACTTCAGCTTTAAAAAAGTATGGTCTAAGAAGAGAAGATATAGATTTTTCATTGAATCCTAGCATTTGCCCATAACTATTGACTCGAAGTTTTAACTCTCTTTTGCCTGCTTTTAAGTCATTTTCAACATTATAGGCACCTTTTATACTACCTATAGTTTTAGTCAACTTATCAACAGCACTTTTAAGAGTTTTATCTTCACCACTTAACGCAATTTCAACATCACTAGAAACAACCCCCGCCCCAGGAACTATAGCTTTAAACTCTTCAAATTCATCACTTTTTGAAAGTTCTAAAGTATATTTTTTTATATCTTCTAAAATCTCATTTGCACTTCTGCTTCTTCTCATATTGCTATCATCATATTCTGGTGAAAGATAAGGATTAAGATACTTATTAAAAAAGTTTTCAGGAACTCTATCACGCAAATCAATAAAAATATGAAAATTATTTTCCGATACATGTGGTTTATACTTTGCATCAAGCATTAAACCAGTAATAGATGCAATTGATGATATTTCATCATCTGAAAATTTATCCAATAAAATATTTTCTATCTTTGTAACTATTTTTTGTGTATCTTCAATATCATTGTTTATATTTACTTTGCCACTTATATATATTTGTGTTGTATCAAAATCAGGGAAAAGTTGAAATTTACTGTTCTTACCCAAAACGACTATTAATGATATAACAACAACTAAAAATAGAACAAAAGAGCTTTTTCTAAAACGAATTAAAAAACTCAATATATTTGTATATATTGAATTCAGAACAATCCAAAGAGATTCATTTTTCTTAGTTTTATTTTTAACTTTTAGAAAATCTTTTGCATGAAGTGGTAAAAAATAAAATGCCTCAAAAAGAGAACTCACTAATAAAATAGAGATCATTATAGGCAGCAACCGCATAAAAACACCCATCTCTCCACTCATAATAAGAAGAGGCAAAAATGCAAAAATAGTTGTTGCCGTTGCCGTTAAAACAGCAGGAAACATCTCTGTAGCTCCATTTATTGCTGCATCTCTTGGCGTATCACCATTTTCTAAGTGCCTATATATATTTTCAGCCACAACTATAGCTTCATCGACTAGCATTCCTAGTGCAATGAGCGCACCAAGAAGTGAAAGCATATTGAGGCTATAACCCATAAATTCAGCAGCTATAAGTCCCATCATAAAACTGACAGGAATACCCAAAGATACCACAAAAGCGATTCTTCCACTAATAAAAATCCATACTGAAAAACCAACTAAGATTAGACCAAAGATTATATTGGAAATAACAGTATTTAAACGATTTCTTATCCAAACAGAAGAATCAGAATAAGTTTGAAAGTTAAATTCTGGATATTTGTTTTTTAAATCCTTAAGCATAACTCTAATATCTTTTACCAAAGTTATAGCATTTCCCGTTTTAGCTTTACTAATACTAATCGAAAGATTTGGCTCACCATTAAAATGAGACAACTCTGTTTCATCTTCGTAAGTAAAGGCTGCATTAGCTACTTCATTTAGATAAATCTTTTTCCCACCAACTTTTAACATTGTATTGTTTATTTTTTCTAAATCTTTTTCGCCACCATAAGTACTAATAAAAAGATGATCACCTTTTTGTTTTATGACGCCAACTGGAAAAACATCACTCAAGCTTGCTATGACACTAGCAAACTCACCAATGTTAATACCATAAGCATCCAGTTTTTTATCATTAATCTTAAAAAGCAACTCTTTATCAACATCACCTCTTATACTAATATCACTTAAATCTTCAATCTTAGATAATTTTGACTTAATTTCATTTGCTACTTCAAGCATACTCTCTTTGTTAGCTTTTTTACTAGCAAGAGCAATAGAAACTAAAGGATAATTGGTTTCCATTATTTTTGCTACTGGCTCATCCATATCACTTGGCAAATCTTTTCTTTTTGACGAAATAACATCTTTTATATCATCTAAGATTTCACCACGAGCTGCCCCGTCTTTTAGGTAGACTACAATACTAAAAAATCCATTTTGTATGGCACTTTCTATTCTATCTATGTTATTTACATTTAGTAAATCATCTTCTATGGTTTTTACAGCAATCTTATCCAATACATCAGGACTAGTTCCACTATACCCTCCTGTAATTGAGATAGAATCTAAGTTTGAAGGGGGGAAAATCTCTTTGGGAATACTCTGGTATGAAAAAAAGGCTAATACTAAAAGAAAAGACAAAAAGATATGATTTAATATACTTTTATCTACAGCAAATTTTATAAAAGAACGAATCATCGTCCTACTCCTTAAGTTCTATAAAAACTGAATCCAATACTTGATTTTTAAATCTAATTGATTCGAGTTTTTGTTTTAAATATATATTTTCTTCTTGAAGTATGGAATAGTCTGAGTATAATTTATTAATATCACGACTTATATAATAAATCTGATTTTTAATATACACTTTTGGTAAGACTATAGAAAATGCAACAGCTAAAGAAAGATAAATCAACAGTAAAAATTTAAAATCTAAATTTTTCTCTCTTTTTTGTTCATTGTCATACTCGTCTAGTAAGTCTGCTTTATCGTTTGCTTCACTCATTTTAACTTAAATACTCTCATTTTTGAACTTCGACTTCGAGGATTTATTTTTTCTTCCTCTTTCGTTGGAATAATAGGTCTTTTAGTGACTATTTTCCCTAAAGAGTGGTTATTACCACACTCACAACGCATAACACCAGCAGGACAAACACAGCTTTTTGTCCATAATTTATATGTTTTTTTAACTATCCTATCTTCTAAAGAGTGAAAAGATATGATTGCTACTAAGCAATCTTTTAACTTTGAATCATAGATAGATTCTAAAAGTTCATTTAGCTCTCCTAGTTCATTGTTTACTTCTATCCTTATTGCTTGAAAAGGCAGTGTAGCCGGATGAATTTTTGGTTTGCCTCCTAGTTTTTTTAATACTATGGCTAACTCTTTTGCACTATCAAATGGACGATTGTCAATTATAGTCTTTGCAACTCTTTTAAAATCTCTCATTTCACCATATTCTCTTAAAATCTCTTCTAACTCAGCTTGAGAGTATTCGTTGACTACGCTACTAGCACTTTTTGGATTTTCAGGATTCATTCTCATATCTAAAGTTTCACTCTCAAATCCAAATCCACGACTACTTTTATCTAGTTGCAAAGAAGACACTCCAATATCTGCTAAAATAGCTCTTATAGGATAATCTAAATACTTTTTAACTACTGTTGAAAACTTAGCATGTTCAAAAATAACTCTTTCTTCAAATCTTTCTAATCTTTTTTTACTAAATTTTATAGCTTCTTCATCTTGATCACAGCATATCATCTTTATATTTGGATTTTGTTCGAGTAATGCTTCACTATGACCGCCATAACCAACAGTACAATCAACAATATATCCATCATTTATTTGTATAAAAGTCTCTTTTACCTCATTTAAAAGGACTGGTATATGTGGTACTTCCAAGTTTCTTCCTAATAATTTCAAATTTATTTGTTATAATAGCGTATATGCAAATAAATAAAGGTTAAGATGTGCAAAAATACTTACTAAGTGACTTAAAACATATTTCTTTGTCAATGTTTAGAAAAGACTTTATAGGAATTTTCCATGGTTCACTCTCTGCAAGAGTTGAACAAAATAAATTTTTAGTTAACAAAAAAGACACTATTTTTGATGATGTTAGAGACGAAGATTTTATTGAATTACTTTCTAAGAAAGATTATAGATGGAAAGAAGCTAGTTTAGATGCTGAGATACATCTAAACATATACCAAAACATAAATGAAGCAAAATACATTTGCTATGCAATGCCACCTTTCTTAGTAGCGTATTCTTTAGTTAATGAAACCATTACACCACAAGATTATTTTGGAGCAATGAAATTTGGCTCTATCCCAATATACGACCCAAAACAATTTGAAGATTGGTATGAAAGAGCTGATATTGAGATTTATAGATATATGAAAGAACATAAAACGAACTTGATGGTTATCAAAGGATACGGTTTATATGTTTACGATAGAGATATACTGCAACTTGCAAAAGCTATAGCACTTTTAGAAAACAGTTGTAAACTTCTTTACTATGCACACGAGTTTAGAAAAGGAAAAATGTAGAAAAATACCTAATTTTTTTGTTCTGCTAAACTTAACTCTTTTTTCTTTAAATCTGAATCTAAAAAAAATGTTCCAAATGGAATTAAAGATGATATAAATGCAATAGTATTATACTTCCAACTCCATTTATGTTCCATTGAAGCTAAACAGAGTAAACCAACAAATAAAATAAATAAAAAACCATGTGTCATACCAACTATCTTAACAGGGATAGGATTTCCTCCAAAGTATTTCATAGGCATCGCAATAAAAAGCAGTACTAAAAAAGAAATACCTTCTATAAAAGTAATTATTCTAAAATTTTTAATTGATGAATCAAACAAATCAAATCTCCATAATTTTTTAAAAATTATACAAGAGAAGTATAAATAAAAAAACAACCATTCAATTATTATAAATTTTCTTTAACAAAAAGAAGTTGTAACCGAATTTGAAATATTTTTTCTAAGTCTATTTTATGATAAGTACAAATATATCGTAAAAATCTTGTCATTTTTTGTGCAATTTTTTTAAAGTATTGCTTGATTGGTATTTTGATTTAATATTGTATAAAAAGAGTTCATTTACTATTTAATTCATATTCCAATGATAAAAAGAAGCAAGAAAGTAAAATAATAATCGCAGTTGCTAAGTGGTTTAAAATAGTATTTATTAAATAATTCTTCAGCCTTTTTCTTTTTAACGAGTGTATGTGTTCATCACGCTTTCCCATTGTTCCAATGTGAAGCATTTGAACAACTACTTATTCTTTAGTTAGTAAAAATATTGTTGCACAAGATGAAATCAAAATACCAATAAAGACTTTAAAACTAATAGGGTTATGCCCAAAAATAGACACAATCAACGCAATTACTGCAGGGCTGAGATAGATATATGACATGACTTTTTTTGGACCTAAAATCACAGTAGCTTTTTGGTTGAGATAAACAGTAAAAAATGTAGCCCCTATAGAAAGATACATCATATATAAAAATAATTCATTTTTAATCTTATACCATTCTAATGGGATATCTAATATACCCAAAGCCAACCCCATCCAAATAGAACCACCCACTAAAGTCATAAATACAACAACAATAAGCTCATCATCTTTTTTGTAAAGATATTTTACACTTATAGAATAAAGCGCCATTGAAATAAGCGAAAATAAAAAGATAATATCTCCCTTATTTAATGAAAGCATATAGAACTGCTCTAAGTCTCCTTTAAAGATAACAATACAAGTGCCAACAATACCAACTAAATAAGCTAATAATTGAGTAAGTGAGATTTTTTGTTTAAAGACAAAAATGGAAAATAGTGCTGTTAAAAGTGGCATAAGCGTAAAAAGCGTACCTGTATTCAGTGCTGTTGTATATTCTAGAGATGTAAAAAGACCTATGAAATATAGAGCATAAAAAAAGCTTATTGTCATCGCTCTATTAAATGTTAAGATTATTTTAACTCTATATTTTTGTTTAAATAAAATAACTGGAGCCAACAAAAGTGCTGCAAACACAAATCTAAAAAGTGTCAATGATATAGAGTCTATTACTCCTGATAATTTACCTGAAACAATAAATGAGCCTGCTATTAGAAAAGTTGCCAATAGTACTAAAAGATGAGCGTTTAATCTACTCTTCATAAATATCCTTTTTAAGAATATTAGTAGATTTCAAACATTATGTCCTTTACATATGTTCATTCTCTTTTAGCTTTTTTCTTACTCGACTAAGTTGCGTAGGTGTTATGCCTAAATGATCTGCTATATGATGGAGTGGGATTCTATTTTCTATATTCTGATTTTTTTCTACAAAATTTTGATACCTTAACATGGAATCATCTAAAATAAGTGAAATTTCGTTTTTTTCCTTTACAATTATCCAGTTTTTTTCTAAATACTTTATGTAGAATGTTTTAAACTCATCGTTTGTATCTATAAGTTTTCTAAAACCCTCATACTCAATAAAAACAATATTACAATCTTCTAAAGCATCAATACACAAATAGGAATCCTCTTTTGTGATAAGTGAAACTTGTGAAGCAGAAAAATAGTTTTCACTAAAAAGATTTTTTGTATAAATCGTACCCTTTTCATTTAAGTAGTAAGTTCGTAAAATTCCTTTAGATATAAAATAGAGATATTTAGCAGGAGAATAAATATCTTGTAATATCTCACCTTTTTTAACACTTTTTGCACTTATAAACTCTTTTAGTTTATTAAAACTATCATCACTTATGCTTGAATATTGCCTTAAAGCTTCTTTAAGTTGATGATAACAAATATTTGTATTTATTTGCTGCAACCTACTGTACCTTTTTTTTCAAGCTTATTAAAGCATTTTGTCCCTCTTCCCAGTATCCGAGATTTGAAGCTAAATTTATATGTCCCTTATCTCCAACATAGACAACTTTACTTTCCCATGAATGCGCAAGTTTTTCTGCACTTTCTATACTTGAGTACGGGTCATTGCTACTTAGTATACATGTAGAGTTAAATGGAAGTTTTTTTAGTGGCGTATTTTCATATCCTTTTATCTCTTTGGGCAAATCAACTCTCGAGGTATCTGGTGGAGCAACTAGTAAAGCTCCTATGATATTTTGATTTTTATAATACTTTTTTGTCCACTCCACAACTGTATGACATCCGATACTATGGGCAATTATAAGAATTGGAGGCTTTACATGTAAAAGTGTTTTTTCTAACTCATCTATCCAAATATCTCTGTTTGGAGCATCCCAATCTTTTTGTTCAACCCAATAAGCATTCTTAGTTTCATTAAACCACAACCTTTGCCAATGCAAAGGCTCACTATTTCCATACCCAGCTACAAAAACAGTACTATACATGTAAAGCCTTTAGCGCATCATATGCAGTATCCATCATCTTGTCTATCTCCTTACATGTAATCACATATGGTGGCATAAAATAAACTACATTGCCAAGAGGTCTTAAAAACACTCCTTGTTCAAGTGCATAGTCAAAGACTTTTAAGCCTATTCTGTCTTTACTTTTATATCCTTTGATATCAAATGCAGCTACCATACCTGTTTGCCTTATATTTTCTATATTTTTGAGTTCTTTAAATCTCTCTAATTTTTTTGCTATATATGCTATAAGTTCTTGATTTTTTTCTATAGTTTTTTCACTTTCAAAGATATCTAAAGTAGCATTCGCCACAGAGCAACAAAGTGGATTTCCCGTATAACTGTGTGAGTGTAGAAATGCTTTATTGTCGTTGTAATCGTAATAATATGCATCATAAACTTTGTTAGTTGTTAGTATACAAGATAGTGCTAAGTAACCACCAGTTAACCCTTTTGAGAGTGTCATAAAATCAGGAGTAATATCAGCTTGTTCACAAGCAAACATAGTCCCTGTTCGCCCAAAACCAACTGCAATTTCATCTGCAATTAGATGAATATCGTACTTGTTACAAAGTTCTCTTGCTTGTTTCAAGTACTCTGGTGAGTACATATGCATGCTCCCTGCGCATTGGATTAATGGCTCTAATATAAATCCTGAAATCTTTTTTGCTTTGTCTTTTAAAACAACTTCAAGAGCATCTATAGCTTTACATGTAGCGTTCTCACTCATATCACTAGGTACTGGTACTTGTATTGTTTTAAGTAGTATATGCTCAAATGTATCTTTATATAATCCCACATCACTTACAGATAATGCGCCAATAGTTTCTCCATGATATCCATTTTCTAAAGATAAAAAATACGGTCTTTTTTCACCCCTGTTTGCATAGTATTGATAACTCATTTTCAAAGCTACCTCTACTGCACTTGAGCCATTATCTGCCCAAAAGACTTTATTTAGTCCTTTTGGAGTGATATCTACTAATCTTTTTGATAAATTTACTATAGGTTCGTGAGTAAAACATGTTAGTATTACATGTTCTAATTCATCTACTTGTTCTTTTAGTTTTTTATTGATGTATTCATTTGAATGACCAAATATATTTACCCACCATGAACTAATACAATCTATGTACTGATTATCCTCATAATCATACAAATACACACCCTTGCCTTTTTTAATAGGAATCAATGGTAATTTTTCAAAATCTTTCATCTGAGTACACGGATGCCAGATGTGTTTCAAATCTTTTTTTCTCATATCTTCTATGAATTTACTCATTTTTTTCCTTCTGTTCGATTTTATGGTAGTTTAATAACAATAAAGATAGAATTATATCTAAATTTAAAAGGGCTCTTTTTAGTCCACTAAGGGAAATTGATGATAACTTGGATGCAACATCATAAAAAATATTTAGTTGTAACGATTTGGATCGCTACTATTGCGTTTATTGGAGCTGGTTTTGTTGGTTGGGGAGCATATGATTTTAACTCTGATCGAGCTTCATCTGTGGCAAAAGTAGAAGATAGAAAAATAACTGTTCAAGAATACCAATTAGCATATGCTAATTTCTATAACTTTTATAATAACATGTTAGGCGGTAAGCTTACTCAAGAAAAAGCTGATCAAATGGGTTTAGAAAAGATGGTTATGCAAAATATAATCAATGAAACTTTACTTTTAAGCTATGCAGATGAAATTGGTTTAAGAGTAGAACCAAACGAAATAAAGAAAGCTCTTATTGAAGATGAAGCATTTCAAGTTGATGGTGTTTTTAATAAAGAAGCTTATTACAGAGTTATAAAACAAGCTAAACTAGGTGCAAAAGACTATGAAAACGGTCTGAAAAAGCAGCTACTTCTTTCAAAAGTACAAAGCATTTTAAAACTAAAACCTACACAAAATGAAAAAGAGATGTTTGTGGCATCTATGTTTATGGAAGATAGACTGGCAGTTGATGTTATATATTTAGAGCAAAACGAAGCAATAGTAAATGAAGATGAAATCAAAAAATATTGGGAAGAGCACAAAACAGACTATTTGACTCAAAAAAGCTATGATTTAGCTACTATACAAGTTGCATTAGATGACACACCAATCAACCAAGAAGAATTAAAGACATTTTATGAAGAAAAAAGACATAACTACAAAGATGATGAAGGGAAGATTTTAAGCTTAGAAGAAGCAAAAGATAATGTTGAAAAAGATTTTCGTTTAAAAAATTCAAAAAGAGAAGCACTGGAAACATATCTACTATTTAAAAAATCTCAAATGAATGCAACGGGAACTAAAACTGTAAAAATCAGTGATGCAAATTTTCCTATCGATGAACTGGCTACTGCAAGCGTAGGAGATGTACTTAAACCTATTGAATTTGAAGATGGATATATTGTTGTTAAATTAACGGCTGTCAACAATCCTGAACCAAAAGCATACGAAGCAGCTAAAAATGAAATCCTTGCCCAACTACAAGTAAACAAAAAACAAGACGCACTAACAAAAAAAGCAGAAGCTAGACTTGGAATTTTTCAAGGAAATGACATTGGCTTTGTAAGTAGAGATACACAAAAAAAGATATCTGGTCTTACAGCTGATGAAAGTTTAGAGTTTATCAACTTTGTTTTTGATAACAACAAAAATAGAAACTTCAAAATTATCGGTAATAAAGCTGTTTTATACCAAGTTATGGAACAAAACTTGCTTCAAAAAGATAAAGTTGAAAAGTACGCAAAATTGATTAATGATAACATTAGCCAAATGAAACAAACAGAGATAAATCAAAATCTTCTATCAGAGTTAAGAAAAAGATACGATATAGAACAATACTACAAAGGAAACTAATTGAGTACTACGATTTTAGGTATCGACATTGGTTCAAGTAAGATTTGTGCGATCATTGCTGAAAAAAATGACAATGATGACATTAAAATTCTTGGAGCTGGTATCGCAAAGTCACAAGGGCTTAAAAAAGGAATTATTACAAATATAGAACTTGCTTCCAAGTCTATAAAAACAGCATTAAATGACGCCAAGAGAGTTGCAGGAACACAATACGAAAAAGTTATTGTTTCTATCTCTGGTGCCTATACTAAAAGTATAGATAGTAGTGGTGTTGTTAATATTCCTAATCGCGATATTGGTATAAAAGAGATAAATCGTGCCATGCAAATGGCAGACCACAATGCAAATATACCAAACGAATATGAAAAGTTACATATACTCCCATATAACTTTAAAGTTGATGACCAAGAGTTTATAGATGATCCACTAGGCATGAATGGTGCAAGACTTGAGGTTCAAGTTCACATCATTACAGCTCAAAAATCTTCATTAAGTAATCTTGAAAAAGCAGTCAAATCAGCAGGTGTTGAAATAGACAATATTGTTTTAGGTGGTTATGCTTCTAGTATTGCTGTCCTTAACGATGATGAAAAAGAGCTAGGCGTTGCTGTTATTGATGTTGGTGGAGCTACATGTAACCTTGTAGTCCATACTGGCAATGCAGTTAGATTTAATGACTTTTTAGGTGTTGGCTCACTTAACATCACAAATGACCTTTCAACTGCACTTCATACTCCTTTAGGAGCTGCTGAGAATATAAAAATCAACTATGGTTCGCTTCATGGAAATTCTAGCGACTTAATCGAACTCCCTGTCATAGGTGATGATGGTTCAACTCATGAAGTTTCACTAGATATTGTGTCAAATGTTATTTATGTTCGTGTTGAAGAGACTCTTATGATACTTTCTAAAGCACTTGAAGACAGTGGCTATAAAGATCAACTTGGTGCTGGTATCGTTCTTACTGGAGGCATGACAAAGCTTGAGGGCATTAGAGAATTGGCATCTGCTATCTTTGATAATATGCCTGTACGAGTAGCAAAACCTAGAGAAATGGATGGTTTGTTTGAGACCCTCAGAGATCCTGGTTATTCGACTGCAATAGGTCTTGTTCTTTATGGTGCTGGACAATTTACACCTTATGAAATAGATTCAAACAAAAAACTAAGATATAAAGACGAAGAGATTTCTCCTAGTCGAAATGTACAAGATATGCTTAATGGCTCTGATAGTAGTTTATTAAAAAATGAAGAAAGTGGAATAGAAAGTGCTAAGGATAAATTAGCAAATATAGCAAGTATAGAAGAAAAAAAAGATAGTAATAGTTTTTGGTCAAAAATTTGGAACCGAATGACACAATTATTTTAGGAGAGAAAATGGGTGGTTTTACAATAGAAGAAGCGAAAAATGTCTATGGGGCAAAAATAAAAGTTATTGGTGTTGGTGGTGGTGGTGGAAATATGGTTAACCATATGATACTACAAGGTGTAAGTGGTATTGACTTAATAGTAGCTAACACTGATGCTCAAGCACTTGAACACTCTTTAGCAACAACAAAAATCCAACTTGGTGAAAAGAAGACAAAAGGTCTTGGAGCAGGAATGCAACCAGAAGTTGGAAAAGAATCTGCACTTGAGAGTTATGAAGAAATAAAAAGTGCTCTTGAAAATGCTGATATAGTTTATGTAGCGAGTGGACTTGGTGGAGGAACGGGGACTGGTGCTGCACCTATTATTGCTCAAGCTGCAAAAGAAATTGGGGCATTAACAGTCTCTGTTGTTACAAAACCATTTATGTTTGAAGGAAGAAAAAGATTAAAGCTTGCAGAAGCTGGTCTAAATGAGCTTAAAAAAGAGAGTGACTCTATAGTAGTTATTCCAAATGACAAACTTCTTTCAATAGTAGATAAAAACTTAGGGATTAAAGATAGTTTTAAAATAGTTGATGATGTCTTAAGTAGAGCTGTAGGCGGTATGAGTCAAGTTGTACTCTCTTCTGGTCAAAGTGATATCAATGTTGACTTTGCTGATGTTAAAACAGTTATGTCTCACAGAGGTATGGCACTTATGGGTGTTGGTGAGAGTAGTGGAGAAGGCGCGGCAAGTGAAGCTGTAAAAAGTGCTATAGAATCTCCTTTATTGGATAATATGTCAATCAATGGAGCATTAGGTGTTCTTATTCACTTTCATATTCCTCCGGCTTGTTCTTTAGCTGATATTAGTGAGGCTATGAGTATTGTTTATGACAGTGCTGATGAAGATGCTGATGTTATCTTTGGTACAACTACAGATGATGGTATGGCTGATGATTGTGTAAAAGTTACAATAGTTGCAACTGGATTTGAAAACAAAATTGAAAAAACAAAAGAATTAAAACTTCTAAGTGAAGAGCATGAAGCTATTAAAAAAGAAAGAATTACTCGCCTTAAAAAAGTAAGTGGTGGTTATGAAGGACAAGAAGATTATCTTGATATTCCAACATATATACGCCATCAAATGGACTAAATAAAAACATTCTCTCCTAGAGGGGAAAGATAACCACTTTCCTCTCTAATACAAAAATCCAAATAACCACAATGGTATCTTAAACTTATCCTCTGTTTTATCTGTATCTATTACTAAATAATGTTGATTTTCTATTTGAATTTGTTTTAAATCTCTATTTTTTATCCCAACTTCAAAAATAAATTTATCATTTAACAAAAAATTACCGTCTGCATTTACTTTTAAAGAATAATCATCTTTTAACTGTGATACAAAAAAAGTTTCTCTCACTATTTCCATCTTTTCTTCAATAGCTAAACAATAAGGCAAGTTTGTATTATCTAGATAAATTTTTTCTGGTTTAGAGAGTTTACTTTCTCGTTTTTTTGAACTCAGGACTCTATTTACAAGACCCCCTTGTTCAAGATGTCGTAGATAGGCATATACGCTATTTCTACTTACCTCGAGCTTTGATGCTATTTCTGTTATATTTAAATTTGTAGGGCTTGATTTGGCTATCAAAATAAGCAATTTCTTTAATTTATCAAGAAAGTTTACCTTTACTAGTCCTAAACTAAGTAAATCAACATCTATCGTTTGATTAATAACTCTGTTTAACTCTCGTACATAATTATTTTGCTTATTGAAATAAAAAGGATAGTACCCACACAATAGATACTCATTAAAGTACTCTAATGGTGTAAACTTATCTTCAAGTTTATTTACAATATAAACACTATCACTTAATAACTCTTGTAATGTAAAACTAGGAAGTTCAATATTGAGTTTTATTTCTAAAAACTCCCTATATGATAGTCCTTTTAAAGGATAGAGTTTTAGTATATTACTTTGTTTTATAAAAACAGATGAAGCAGAAAAAATAATTTTTACATGAGGAAAAATTTCATGAATTTTAGCTAATTCTTCTTCAAAGTCTCTAAATTTATCTATTTTATCTATCACTAAATACTCTGCACCAACTTTATGCAACTCTTTGGCCAAATCAAAAAGTTTTATATCAATATTACTCGCATAATCATAAGAAAAATATAGTGACTTGTATGGCTCATAAATTTTTTTTAGTAAATTAGCATACTGAATCAAGAGCGTGGATTTTCCAACACCTCTTTGTCCTACAATTCCTACAATG
>Ga0193956_1000579_pt1 | contig 16265 bp, 12 predicted proteins | sample BB_7_MG_FD_140358 | JGI IMG/M metagenome (GOLD analysis project Ga0193956, IMG submission 140358) | Microbial mat bacterial communities from the Broadkill River, Lewes, Delaware, United States - BB_7_MG | ecosystem: Environmental > Aquatic > Freshwater > River > Microbial mats | place: USA...
GTAGACATTGTCATGTTTTCCTACTTTGCCAAAACCATGCCAGTGTCCAAGACCTACATAGTCCATTTTAGTAAACACATCTTCTTTATTTGGAGGGTAAACCCACTCGCCAAACTCCGCCATAAGATACCATGCTCCAACTGAGCAGTGAAGCATCATGATATTTTTTTTGTTTTCGTCTATATTTTGCTCGCAAAGTTCTATCTGTGAGAGTGCTTTTGTATCGTCATTCATGTGAGGCAGCGTATGAAAAACTGCATCTTCAAACTCTATTTTCTTGTACTTTTGTTCGTATGAGAGGTATATGTTTTGAAAATTTTCAAATATCTTGAGGATTGGGCTACTGAGATTGGTTCTTGGCGTTGAGTGATTTCCTGCAATCATAATAAAAGGGATATTGAGTTCGTTTATGATTTTAAACTGTTCAAGTGCAAAAGTAATCGCCCTATTGCTTGGGCTTGAACGGTGAAACAGATCTCCTGTATGGATGATATAGTCTGGTTTTATCTCTTTGATTTGTGCCACAACTTGCGAAAAAGCATCATAAAAGTCGGCTTCTCTTTGGTTTATATTTTCTGTATTAAGAATATCTAGGTCATTGAAGCCTAAATGCGTATCACTAAAATGTACTATCTTCAATTGCAACCTTTTATATCCATATATAACAATAATAGTGCTTTTATGATTAAATACTACTAATATAAAGATATTTTGAGTACATTAAATGAACTTTATGTATTTATAACACATTATTGGCACTTTTACATCATAATTTTAGGAGGCACAAACAATATAAGGTTTTTTAAGTCTTTACTGAGTTCATCCTCATTAAAAGGATAAAGATATATATGCTCATTTTTTGTTATAACAGCAATGACTAAAGAGCCCTCTGGATTTTTCTTTATAGCATCCTCATAAGTAAATTTTTCTGACAATAAAGTTGTTTGAAATTTCCAACCTTTGTTAAAATTACTGACAAAATCACGATAAAACATTTCTGAGGAAAAAAGAGAATATCCTCGTATTGATTCACTTGGTAATTTATTTTCATTTTTATTCACCTCTTCCCATCCTATTTCATAAACACTATTTTGCCCAAGCTCTGGAGCAAACTGTGAACATACTAAAGTATTGTAGGACTTATTTGGTGTTAAAGCCAGAAGCTTAGTGATGTGTGAAAGTTCTAGAACCTCTTCTGTTTTCTGGGCTAAAATTTCTCCATAATAAGTAGGGATATTTTGCATTCTAGCTGGTTTTAAGTTTTTCCAATGTTTATCAATTAACAATACTGGAATTTCATTCTTTTTTAATTCATTTGCTAGTGCAATACTCCAATCTGATGCGCCAATCAACATCAATCCATCAGGATGCCTAGATGCCAAATCTAGTTTTTTTGCTAACCAGCCGATACTTAATCCATGTAAAACAACTGTAAGCATAATCAATGCAAAAACTAAAGGAAGTAACAGTTCAGCGCCTTCATAACCCTTTTCCATAAGTTGATGACTAAACAAACCAGCAACAGCAGCCGCAACTATACCTCTTGGAGCAATCCAAGCTATCAGCAATCGCTCACGCCAATCTATATCAGTTTTTATTGTAGATACATAAATAGACAATGGTCGAAAAACAAATATTATCAAAAACAGAAGTAACCAACTTTGCCAACCTAATCGTTGCAATATTTCGGGTTCTATCTCTGCTGTCAATATTATAAAGATGGATGAAACTAGAAGTATTGTCACATATTCTTTAAAGCGTCTTAATTCACCTAATGAGTCCAACCTTTGGTTCGCAAGACTAATTCCCAATATAGTTGTTGCCATAAGTCCAGCTTCACTTTGTACAAGATTTGCCAATGAATAAACAAAGAAAATACTGATCAAAATAAGAGGTGATTTTAGATGTTCAGGAACTTCTCCCTTTTTAAAAGCATGCGCAATAATAAAACCAACACCAATACCAAGTACCAACGAGACGACAAGACTTGATCCCAGCCCTATGATTATATTGATCACTAAAGTTTCACTTTGAGATAACATATAATAGCCATAAATCAGTACTACGAGTAAAGCACCAACAGGATCATTTATAATCCCTTCCCATCGTAATAGTGCTGTTGGTCGTCTATTTAAGTTTGCTTGCTTTAATAGTGGCACAATTACAGTAGGTCCAGTGACTATGATAATCGCTCCAAAAATTAATGCTACAGGTATAGATAGCCCTACTAAGTAGTGTGCACCTATTGCTCCAAGTGCAAAAGTAAATATAACATTCCAAGTTACTAGGCGGTTTATCACCTGCGAATTTTGTTTAAATTCATGCCACTTTAAGTTTAATCCACCTTCAAATAAGATGATTGCAACACTCAGTGAAACGATAGGTTGTAGCATATCTCCAAAGTCTTCTTCTGGCTTAATCCATCCAGTTATGGGTCCCATAATAAACCCTGCAATTATCAAAAGTATTAATGCTGGTATTTTTAATCTCCAGCCTATCCATTGCATAGCAATACCAACCATGAGGATTGATGCTATAACTTCTGTGAGATGTTGATGTAACATTTACTTTCCTTACTCAATTAATCTTTAATAGACCGTATTAGATTTTAGCAATTCAAACAATCTCTTTTTTTCTACTTCATATAAGTCAAAGAGAAGTTAACTATAACAAAAATTATCAAAATAATAAAACTATCTATACTATATCTTTAATTAAGTCTAACATGTTAACATAAAGATATATTACATTTTATGAAAAAGGATTTAAGATGCAAAAGATTATTGAAGGTATAAATGTTAAGACTTTTGGTGAAGCTACTAACCAAGCTATAGTTTTTATACATGGTTTTCCATATGATCAAACACTTTGGGACGATGTGATAGCTGAGTTTAAAGATAAGTATTATTGCATCTCCTATGATATTAGAGGTTTTGGTAAGTCTGAGATAAACACAGCTCAGTTTACGATGGAAAGCTATACACAAGATTTACAGAGTGTTATCTTGGGTTTAAAATTAGACAAGCCAATCATTTGTGGCTTTTCTATGGGTGGTTATATCGCACTTAGAGCAAATGAAAAAGAAAATTATAGAGCATTGATACTAGCAAACACTACAACAAGCAGTGATGATGACAAAGCAAAACTAAAACGAGCTGCGGGTATTTCAAATATAGACACTAAAGGTGTTGCGCCATTTTTGGATGGGTTTTTCTCAGTTGCTTTTAGTGAAGATTTTATCAAAAATGAACCACAAAAAATCAAAAAAATCAAAGAAAACATCATGAGGTTTAATCCAATGGGAATCAAAGCTGCACTTCTTGCTATGATTAGTAGAACTGATACTACTCAAAGCCTAGAAGAGATAGAAATTCCTGTTTTGTTGATAACTAGCGAGGATGATAAAGTGATACCTAAAGAGACAATGGAAAGTATGGCAAGCAAGATAAAAAATGCAACGCTTGTAAATTTAGAAAACAGTGGACACATGAGCATGATAGAAAATCCAGATGGATTTAAAAATGCAATAAGAGATTTTTTGCAGACTCTTTGATGTTTTCATAGTATCAACATACATATGATTCCTTAAAACAGATGATGCAAAATAGCTTCAGTACACTATCCATAAGAAGAGATTCAATATGAAAAATAAAAATAACGCAACAATCACACCACTCAAAGACGGTCCACTTCGTGTAGAAGGTCTCAATACAATCGAGGGAACTGAAGGCCCTATCAACACCACACAAGAAACGGTTCTTTGTCGCTGTGGCAAATCAAAAAATAAACCTTTCTGCGATGGCATACATGTAGCTTACGGTTTCACAGACGAACAGGAAGAAAACGAAGATGATGAGCGCCTAGTTTTTCCCGGTGATCCAATCACAATCTACGAAAATGTTGCGATTTGTTCACATGCGGGTTACTGCCCAAGCGGAAAACCGGACAAGTGGCGCCCAAAGACAAAAAACGGAGGGTACACTGACGAAGAATTAATTAAAAAGATTAAAAAATGTCCTTCCGGAGCACTTAGCTACGCCCATGGGACAACTGAGCATAGAGACCCTCATGCGGGTCGTCCACCAAAGATACGAATAAAAAAAGGAGGACCTCTGGAAATTGAGGGAGGTATCCAATTAAGAAACACTAAGTGGGGAGAAGGTGCATCATGCGAGCATTATACACTTTGCAGGTGCGGTGCATCAAATATGAAACCTTTTTGCGATGGAACACATGACATAGTTTGGGAACATGGAGAAGAAGACTATAAACCAAAAACAGAGGTACAAATAGGCAAATCAACTCCACTAGAACCACATGTGGCTTTTATTCATAATTTGGCGCAAAATGGACTCAGTGGAGTTGATGGAGTTGGAGTTGAAGGGCCGACTGGTTCAATGGGACCGCCTAGAACAAGTCTTCCAACATGGGATCATATTCAAATAATGACTGCTCAACTCAGCCCTGCGCCACTAGCACAAGATGCCAAGGTTGGTACTGAACTCATAATTGGTCCAAAGGCCAAAAAACCTCTTCGTCTGAGCATGCCGATTTTTGTGTCAGACATGAGTTTCGGGGCACTTTCACAAGAGACAAAAATTGCGCTCTCAAAAGGAGCCGAGTTGGCAAAAACCGGAATTTGTTCAGGAGAAGGTGGTATGTTACCCCAAGAACAGGCAGCTAACAGTCGCTATCTCTATGAGCTTGCCTCAGGAAAGCATGGCTTTAAAGAAGAGCAACTTCGTAAGGTGCAAGCTTTCCATTTCAAAAGTGGACAAGCTGCAAAAACAGGGATTGGTGGACATTTACCAGCTAGCAAAGTGACTGAAGAAATCGCTGAAATCCGTGGGATTGAGCCGTGGACGGCTTCTGAGTCACCGCCGAGTTTTACAGATATGTCAAGTGTGGCTGATTTTAGAAACTTTGCCAATCGTGTGCGTGAAATCAGCGGGGGTATTCCCATCGGATTCAAGATTTCTGCCAATAGGTTGGAACAGACAATCGACTTTGCGTTAGAAGCTTCAGCAGACTACATCATCTTAGATGGCAGAGGTGGAGGCACAGGAGCAGCACCTCTAATTTTTAGAGACAATATATCAGTACCAACAATCCCAGCACTAGCTCGAGCAAGACAGCATTTGGATCGCTCGGGAGTAAGTGGCGATGTTACACTCATCATCACAGGAGGATTGAGAACACCCGCTGACTTTGTGAAGGCTTTAGCTTTGGGTGCAGATGGAATTGCATTGGCGAACGCTTCAATTCAAGCAGTTGGCTGTATTGGTGCTCGAATTTGTAATACAAACATGTGTCCAGCTGGAATTGCTACTCAAGATCCTGAACTCAGAAAACTTGTTGATGTTAATGTAGCAGCACAGAGAGTTGATCGATTTTTTGATGCCTCAAACAAACTGATGCAGGTAATGGCACGAGCATGTGGACATAACCATCTCAATAAGTTTTCAAAACAAGACATCGAAACTTGGCACTCAGAAATGGCGAAACTCACGGGAATCAAGTTTTCGGGGCTGGAACAAATTAGCGGAGTATAAAAGATTAATAAATACCCATAATTCAAAGTATGTATTACAACAAGGACTTGAAAATATACACGAGTCTTTTTCAAGTTTTATCTGTTCATTTGATTCACAAACTGGATGGGCATCCCAATAGCAACCGATGCAGCGTTTGCCTTGGGTGTGCTCAATATCGTAAGAAAACATATCCCAAGTAGCCTTTTAGCTTTTCTCGTTGGTCTCGCTATCGTAGACGATATCGGGGCCACATAGGTTTTGACTCTCAGCCAATACATCTCCAAAGTGCAAAATCATCTATCCTGGTTGCATCATTACTTTCTGCAATTCTAGGAGTTTTATATATTCGATTTGTTGCTACAAAGAAGCATGGTGTATCACATAAGAAGACAACAGTATCATAAAGATAGCCTGTTATTCTCTGTTTTACAAAGTCAATAGTGCTATGATTACCCTTTATAGTTTTTAAAATGCTTATATTAACTCTCGTAAATATTTTAGTTCGCTCTTGGTTGTATCCACTATGTCTGCAAATTTTCCATTTACCATCAATTTCCCCATGGATTCTGCAAAACCTTTCATTTGCTCAAAATTTATAGAAGGTGGCATTGCTAGAGCATTAGGGTCTGTGAAAATATTGATAACCGCAGGTCCATCATGTTTAAATCCTTCTAAGAGAGCTTGTTCCACATCTTTGGATTCTTTAGCTTCCCATGCTTTTATATTCATAGATTCCGCCAGTTTTACAAAATCAGGATTGAGCATATCGGTTTGCCAATCCAGATATCCTTGAACACGCATCTCAAGTTTTACCATGCCCAATGTACGATTATTAAAAATGATAATTTTAACGGGAATTTGATACTGGCTAATAGTCATCAAGTCGCCCAAAAGCATGGAGATACCGCCGTCTCCACAAAAAGCAATTGTTTGTCGTTTGGGATGTGAGAGTCCTGCACCTATAGCCATTGGCATAGCATTCGCCATAGATCCATGGTTGAACGATCCAGTTAAATAGCGATTTTTACCTGCTTTTAGATATCGCGCAGCCCATACGGCACTCATACCTGTATCAACAGTAAATATGGCATCATCATCTGCTAATTTATCGACTAAATAGGCAACATATTCAGGATAAATATTTTTTTCAGTCCCTTTTTCTTCCACATAACTATCATATATAGTTTCAATTTTTTGATGTAATGAACGCATTTTACCAAGGTAATCAGTAGAAGTTTTTACTTCAACTAGTGGTATCAGCTCTTGCAGTGTTGGTTTTATATCACCACAGTAACCGTAATCGACCTTTGCTTTTCGCCCTAATTTTTCAGGCTTAGTGTCTATTTGAATTATTGTACATTTTTCAGGAAGAAACTCACTATAAGGAAAATCTGTACCTAGCATCAAAAGAACATCAGCTTCGTGCATGGCTTCAAAGCCTGCTTTACTCCCCAAAAGTCCATTTAATCCAACAGTATAAGGATTTTCTTTATGTTCAAAAAATATTTTTCCTCTAAAACTATATCCCAAAGGCGCATTAAGTGTTTGCGCTAGTTGCATAACTTCATCAACTGCATAACGACATCCATGTCCGCAAAAGAGCATCACTTTTTCATTGGAATTGATAATACTTGCTAGTTCTTGAATATCTTTATGTGCTGGAATTATTTTTGGTTGCGTATAGAAGTTTTTACTAGAAGAGTACACTGACTCCATTTCGGCTGCAGCCACATCTCCAGGAAGTCCCAGAACTGCAACCCCTTTTTTGCTTATAGCATGCTGGATTGTAGTTTGTATTCCATTTATGGCTTGTTTGGGTGTATTAGCTTGAAATACATATTTTGAACAATCTTGAAATAGAGATTCTACTCTTGTCTCTTGAAAGTTATCCAAACCCATCTTTTCAGTCAAAATGGTTGAAGCAATAGCAATGACAGGATTTTCACTTCTATTTGCATCATAAAGCCCATTGACTAAGTGAACATGTCCAGGTCCGCTACTTCCCATACAACAACCGATACCATTTAATTCTGCTTCCATGGAAGCCGCATAAGCTCCGGCTTCTTCATGTCTTACATGTATCCATTGGAGTCTGCCATCTCTTCGTACAGCGTCATTTACTGGATTTAGACTGTCACCTGTTACTGCATAAATTCTCTTTACCCCTGCTTCTACAAGCATTTCTACGATATGATCGGATACATTTTTTGACATAATTGACCTTTATTGAAATTCTAACCTTAGCAAAAGCACAGGTCATTATCATTCTACAATTTCAGTCTTAATCTAAAATCAATCAGTTTTTTTCTCTATGTATTTAGCTCCGTCATTGACCTTGCCTTTGCTCCATTCAACACTATCTTTCGTATCTTTTTTTGCACCTTGCCATGTCTTGCTACAGCCACTAGCAATAAATACAACGAACAGAAGTATTATAAATGTTAGACTTTTTTTCATTTTTGATCCTTTTTAATTTTGCTGATGTTATCAGGAATATTTTTAGCATACACATAAAGTGAATCCCAACTATTTTCTATATCTTTTTTGAAATGATTCCAAAGAACCCTCACCAAGTAGTTCTTTATAACCGCTTACCTTTGATAACACGAACTAGAACAACCAAAATAGCAATGACTAAGAGAATATGGATAAATCCTCCCATAGTATATGAAGTAATAAATCCTAGAAGCCAAAGGATAACTAAAATTATAGCAACAGTTTCAAGCATAATGTTTCTCCATTTTGTTAGTAAGATTTTTACAGAACATCGTCCTTCCAAACCTTATTTGTAAATCCTAAATATTTTTAAATCAATTTTTACGCAAAAGAAATATGCCGACAAAAAAACTAACAGCACCAAAAATATAATAGGTCATTACTTTATCTGTATCTGCACCTGTAACAGCCTGTGTTACTTGTGAGCTGATAGAACCGGATAACTGATAAGCCCATATTGCAAAACCAATCCCTATGACTGTTAGAATAAGACCTATAATCTTCGTTGAAATTCCTAAACCTTTTTTCATTTTGAACTCCTGATCTCAAAAGAGCTGAGATGTTGTAATATTGTAGATAATACTACTATAGCGTAATATTTATTTTTAAACATCTAAATCAGGCTTTTAAATTTTTGTTCTTTACGATATTGGAGACAACAGTTTTTTATTGAATGCAGTCTGTTTCTCTCCAAAGATAAAGAAATATAAGTGTAGTACCAAACTGGCAAGTGTCTATTTAATATTCTATATCTATATTTAATTCTTAATGCTGTAGATATTATTGATAATATTTTGGAAAAACTCAAAACAATCAAATAAATCTATAATCCAATTTTTTTCACACTATTTCCCAACTAATCCAATAATTTTTAGTTGTATGATGTTACAAGAAAAAAAAGGAGAGAATAAATGAAATTTCTAACCACTATCTTTGTTTCCGTATTATTATTTGGAACAAATTTAATGTCTGCAAATTTTGGGACAACAAACACAAGGACGGATGCCATGATAAATGGTAAATCAGTCGCGTCTGTGACAGTTTTAACGCCAGTTGAAATTGTAAAAATGTCAAAAGAGCTAACCACTATTAAAATAAAAGGTTTTCGTCTTGAAAATTACCCTCAAATGGTTGTGCGTGACATGAAACGCGGTGAAGTTTATGTGGAATTTCCAAATGAAAATGAAGAACTAGCTTCCAAATCATTTACAATCATAAAAAAATATGAAGATGCTTATGGAGAAATATGGCATGAAGTTGAGGGCGAATTCACTATCAATTCAGCCGCAATTACAAATGATACAGATACATTAATCAAACAAGCTCAAAAAACTTATGAACAAACTTGTTCTATGTGTCATGGTCTTCATAAAGCAAAAGATTTTACAGTAAATCAATGGCCTCATCAAGTAGAAAGTATGATGACAGAAATCCCATTGGAAAAACCTATCAAAGAGTTAATAATTAAATACCTTCAGCACAATGCTGCTGATGCAAAATAAAAGGAGTTTTAAATGAATCGTCGTAATTTTATCAAATTAGGTTCAGCACTAGGTGCTGCTAGCACACTAGAGGCTAGTAAGTTACAAGGGTGGACATCACTCACAAATATGGATGTTAAAGAACAATTAACAGGCAATCGTTTTGGTATGTTTTATGCTAAAACTGAATCAGGGCAAATATCAAGTGTTCGTCCTTTTGAAGCCGATCCTTATCCAAGTCCTCTTATTAATGCAGTTGCCGATAGAAGTCAAAATCAAACTCGTGTTGAATACCCAATGGTGCGTCGTAGTTACTTAGAAGCAAAAGGTCCATCAAAAAATGATCTTCGTGGTAAAGACGAATTTGTACGTGTTAGTTGGGATGTTGCACTAGATCTTGCAGCTAAAGCATTAAAAGAAAACCATGAAAAATTTGGAAGTGAAAGTGTTTATGGAGAATGCTACTGGTGGGGTGGATTTGGTAAAGTAGGTTGGGGTCGTACTGTTTCTCGCCGTATGATGAAAGTCCTTGGTGGATTTGTTAGTGAATCTGGTGATTACTCAACAGGTGCTGGTCTTGTGATTATGCCTCATGTTGTTGGTGAAACAGCAGTTTATAGCAAATCAACTAAATGGAAAAGTATCCATGAACATTGTAAAAATATTGTTTTTTGGGGAACTGATCCAGTAGTTACAGGTCAAATTTCATATACAATTCCTTCTCATTCAGGTTATAATGATTTTGCAAGACTCAAAGGACTTGTTCAAGCTGGTAAAATAAAAGCATTTAATGTTGATTGTAAGAAAAATGATACACAACGTTTTTTAAATTCTAATTATATTGAAGTAAAACCTGGAACAGATGTCGCTATGATGATTGGTATGGCAAACTATTTATATACAAGTAAAAATTATAATGCTGCATTCGTCAAAAAATATACAGTAGGTTTTAATAAATTTAAAAAATACTTCATGGGTGAAGAAGATGGTACACTCAAAGATGTTAACTGGGCATCAGAAATTTGTGGTGTTTCAGTTAAACAAATTAAAGAACTTGCTGATGCACTTGCAAAAGAACGCTCAATGATTGTTTTAGGACGCGCAATGCAAAGACAAGACCATGGTGAACAAGCACACTGGATGGCAACTGTTTTAGCTGCAATGTGTGGCCACATAGGATTACCTGGTGGAGGAATTGAGTTTGGTTTACCTTACTATGGAAAAGGTTGTACACAACTAAAAGCTCCATCACTAAAGGGTATAAGTTTATCAATCAATGAAAAATATAATAAAAAATATCCTAATGGCCCATGGATAAATGGAAAAGGTGTTGTTATTCCTTCGTCTCGTTCTATTGAATCATTAGAAAATCCAGGCAAAATGTTAGATGTTAATGGTAAAAAAATCAAACTTCCACATATTCGTGTAATGTATAATGCATCAAGTTCTTTTTATACTCGCCACCAAGATGTAAATCGTATGCTTAAAGCATGGAAAAAAGTAGACACTGTTATCACTGCTGATCCATTTTGGACATTCCAAGCTAAAATGTCTGATATTGTCCTACCTGTTGCTACTGGTGTTGAAAGAGTTGATATCGACCAAACAGGTACAAGTAAAGAATTTATCGTTGCAATTAGACCTGTTGTAGAACCAGCTGGTGAGAGTAAAAGTGACTTTTGGATTTGTTCTCAAATGTGTAAGCGTTGGGGATATGAAGAAGTGTTTAATGAAGGTAAAACAGAAATTGAATGGGCTGAAAAATTCTATGAAGATGCTCGTAGTGAAGCTAAAAGTATGGATATCACTATGCCTCCATTTAAAAAGTTTTGGGAAAAAGGCTATTTTCAATTTACAGAACCAGATGTTCAAGATGAAAAATTTATACGCTGGGGTTCATTCCGTGAAAACCCATATAAAAATAAACTAGGAACTCCTTCTGGTAAAATAGAAATTTTCTCTCCAACTATTGATTCATTTGGGTATGATGATTGTAAGGGTCATCCTATGTGGATGGAACCTGCAGAGTGGCTAGGAAATAAAGAGATAACTAAAAAGTATCCTTTACATATCATAAGTGCACATAGTCGATATAGACTACATTCTCAACTTAATAATAGCTACTTAAGAGGTCTTAATGAAGTAAGTGGACGCGAACCAATTGTTATGAATCCAAAGGATGCAGAAGAAAGAGGATTGAAAACAGGTGATATTGTTCGTGTTTTCAACGGACGAGGTGAAGTCCTTGCTGGTGTCTATGTAAATGATATGGTGCGTGAAAATGTTGCAGTGCTGTGTGAAGGAGCTTGGTATTCTCCTGAAGTTCCAGGTGATGTTTCTCTTTGTCAACATGGTAATATCAATGTTCTCTCAATGGATAAGGGAACATCAAAACTAGCACAAAGTAATGTCTCTCATACATTACTTGCTCAAGTTGAAAAATTCAAAGGAGTTATAAAACCAATTACGGCATTTAGTAAACCAAAAATTGTTCAAAGTATCTAATGTTTCTTACCCCACTCATGTGGGGTAAGCTGTTTAAACATTTTATCAACTTTTTTTGTAGAAACCTTTACTTGTAAAAAGTTTTATACTAAACTATGCTTTAAGGAAAATACTTATGGATGTACTAGCAATGCAGCGTTTAAAATCACTTACAGTCCTTTATGTAGAGGATGAAGACCACACTCGTGAAAAGATTGCAAATACGCTTGAATATTATGTAAAAAAGGTTATACAAGCAGAAAACGGAAAAGTTGGATATGAAAAGTATTTAGAATATAAACCTGATGTAATTTTGAGCGATATTTTAATGCCTGTTATTGATGGAATACAGATGGTAGAAATGATTCGAAAAGATGATATCAACACCCAAATTGTTATGATTACAGCGCACACAGAAAAAGAGTACCTCCTTAATGCTGTGAAACTTCACCTTGAAAACTATCTTGTAAAACCTGTATCACTTCATGATATTTTAAATGCGCTATATATATGTGTTGAAAAAATCAATGCTACACAAGCGCTAGATTGTAGCCTTCCAAAAGGTTATGCTTATGATATGGACTATAAAATACTCACATACAATGAAGAAAGTTTTCATCTGAGTAAAAAAGAGATTGCTTTTTTAGAACTTTTAATAAAAAATAAACACAGGATTGTTTCATATGAAGAGATTCAAAATCAAGTTTGGCAAGAGGATTTTATGACTGATAATGCTATTCGCTCTTTAGTAAATGGACTTCGAAGAAAACTCCCCAAAAGCTTAATTAAAAATCTTTCAGGAATAGGATACAAATTAAAAAATGATTAGATTTTTTTTATTTTTATTTTTCAATGTAATTTTTTTAATGGCTGAGCCTATATACAGAATTGATGATGCTGCTACACTTGCTATAAACAAGCGTATTCCTGGCTCACATATCAATGTTTTCATCCCAAATATGCCGTATATTTATCTTTCTAAATTGGTCAATGGAACACTTGTGAGGGCAAGTGATAATCAGCAAGGATGGGAATTTATGCTAGCAAAAAGTTTAAAAAGAGAAGGAAAGCTAGTTTATATTTTTACTTTAAGGGATAATATCAAATTTCAAGATGGAACACCTTTTAGTGCTGATAATGTGGTAAAAAATTTCAAGCAAATTAAAAAAGATGTCCGTAAAGGGAATACTATATTCGTTGAACGCATACAAAGTATAGAAAAATTATCGAAATACCAAGTCAAATTTACACTTAACAAACCAATCGAACTTTTTTTACATAGTTTAGCTAGATATAATATCTATTCTGATAAATACATTGAAAAATACAAATGGGGGTTTTATCATAACTATACAGCAAATAGTATGAAAGAGCCTGGTCCTTATGGTTTAGGTCCATATATACTTACTGAAGGTTATGCTACTGGAAGAGAACAAACTCCTATTATCAAACTCAAAGCTAATCCATATTATTTTGAAAAAGGTATCCCACACATTGAAAATATAAATATTTATACAGAACTTTCCACCAAGGAAGTTCTAACTATGGTTTTTAAAGAAGAAAAATTAGATATTGCACCTATACCTTTTAACAGAAAAGTCGAGACTCTTATCTCACCATATACTAAACTCATCACTCAACCTTCTGTTAATAACATTTCTATAATTATGAACATGATGCGCGACAATAGTATCTTAAAAGATAAAAAAATTCGTTTAGCCCTTAATGAAGCAATTGATCAAAAAAAATTACTAAAATTTGTATACAAAGGTGAAGGAAATATAGGTCCAACAACTGCAAATGTAAATCACTACTCCGTAAGACTTGCAACTAAAGAGATGTTGACACATCATGAAAAACTTTGGCAAACAAATATTGCCCCGCAAAAACATCTAAAAAGTATTCTAAATGGCTTAGAATTAAATGTTTTTACTATGGATGCTATGATGTTTTTATGGAAGGGAATTGAATACCAATTAAATCAATACGGAGTTAAACTCAACTTCACTATCACTAATAGCGAAAAAGAGCTCTTTGAGCAATTATTAACCAATCGAAAACAGCCTCACGAATGGGATCTTCTTTCCTGGGCGAATGACTCATGGGAAAGTAATAATCCTTGGAGTGTATTTTTTCACTACCATACTTATCGTCCTTGGTCAGCAATAGACGAAGATACTCTATTACAAGAATACATGGAAACATATTTACAAAGTCCTTTTAACAGTCCTGAATTTTTAGATATAACTAAAACAATTATTGACTATGTTTATAATCAAGCATATATGCTAGCTGTTCCTTCTCCAAATATTGTTATAGCTGTTAATAAAGAAGTTGAATATGATCCTTCAGCTATACTCTTGATGCCTCTTTGGAACGCAAAAATTACTCCTTATCATTGGTCTATACGAAAAGGCCCATATCCAAAATCTAGGCAAATTCCTATACGAACACAAAGAAAAGAATTATGAAAAAAATTAGAATCTTGCACCAATTAAATATTAGAACAAAGCTTATTTTACTGGGAACTATTGGAACAATTGCACTAGCATACATAATCTATTTAGCTATTAGTATAAGTGAATTAGGACTAAATAGTGTTGATAAAGTCTATCAAGATTCACGCCAAGTTCAAAAAATACAACGAGACTTTATAGGTCCAATTTTTTATTTAAGAGAACTATCTTCTTCTTTAGTTACAGCACCCAATGAAGATTTTCGAGCTGAAATTAACGATGATATAGAACCTTTAGTAAAAACCTTAAATAGTAGATTTAACATTATAAGTCCCATAGTAAATAAAGAATGGAAGATATACAAAAATCTTCTTCATGTAACTCAAAAGTTTATCAATGAAGGGTTTGAAGAAGGCGCATTTTTAAATGTAAATACAGAAGAGCGTAAGCAATTTTACAAACTAGTTGAAACATTGAAAGAAATTCAAAATAAGGAACTCATAAAATCTTCAGATACATTTGAAAGTGCAAAATCAAATATTTTGCAAAATAGATTTTTTATAATTTTAATTTCAAGTTTATTAAGCATATTGATTTTACTTCTTAATGGATTTATTATTGCTAAAATATCGAAGGCAATAGAAGAAGTAAAAGCAGGGCATAGCCGTTTTTTTGACTTTTTAAAATATAAAGACAACCATGAAACAATTGGAATAACACTAGATACTAATGACGAATTAGGGGATATGGCACGAACTATTAATGCTCAAATGGAGGAGGCAAAAGCATCACTCAAGAAAGATAGAGAACTTATTGAAGATGCTACAGAAATGCTTGAAGAACTTAAAGAAGGGAGTTTAGAAAAACGATTACATGTAATAGCAAGTTCTACTGAACTAAATACACTTAAAGAAGTTATAAATGCCATGGTAGATAGTTTGGAGAGTAAAATAATACAAGAAATTGACCAAAGAACAAGTCAAGAAAAACTACTAATTCAACAATCAAAATTAGCTTCAATGGGCAATATGATAGGTAATATTGCTCATCAATGGAGACAACCATTGAATGAACTTAATGCAATTTTAATGAATATGGAAACGAAATATAAATTTAACGACTTTGATGAAACATTTATCCAACAAAGTGTAAAGGAATGTAATGAAATTACTTCTTATATGTCTAACACCATTTCAGATTTTCAAAACTTTTTTAAACCTTCTAAAACAAAGGAATTTTTTAATGTAGTTCAAGCATGTAAAAAAGCTGGTGCTATTCTTCACTCTTCTTTAAAACATCATACTATTGATTTTCAATGTACTTTTGATAAAGAAAAGGAAGTATACGGTTATCCAAATGAATTTTCACAAGCTTTCCTTAATATACTTTCTAATGCAAAAGATGTTTTAATACAAAGAAATATTGAAAACCCTTATATCAATGTAAATATCAAGTCTGGCAAAAATTATATACTCATCCAAGTTAAAGATAATGGAGGAGGTATTAAAAAAGAATATTTAGAACGAATTTTTGAACCTTATTTTACTACGAAACATGCAAAACAAGGAACAGGCATCGGTCTTTATATGAGTAAAACTATCATAGAAAACAACATGGATGGGTTTTTAAATGCAATTAATACATCTGATGGTGTTTGTTTTACTATTAAATTGAAATAACACATATAATATAAATCCTTCCTACAATACATTTAAACCTCTACTGAGTTAACATGTTCTTTTTCTAATTTCCCAGATTTACAAATATGAATACATGAACTAATCAACATACCTAGTAAAAAACAACATAAACCA
>Ga0193956_1000582_pt1 | contig 16243 bp, 12 predicted proteins | sample BB_7_MG_FD_140358 | JGI IMG/M metagenome (GOLD analysis project Ga0193956, IMG submission 140358) | Microbial mat bacterial communities from the Broadkill River, Lewes, Delaware, United States - BB_7_MG | ecosystem: Environmental > Aquatic > Freshwater > River > Microbial mats | place: USA...
AAAGTCATGGCAAAGGAAAAATTTGAAAGAACAAAACCCCATGTCAACATCGGTACAATTGGCCACGTTGACCATGGTAAGACAACACTGACAGCGGCTATTACAAAGGTAATGGCTGGCTTAGGTCAAGCAGAGATGCGCGCATTTGATCAAATTGATAACGCACCAGAAGAGCGCGAGCGTGGTATCACTATCGCAACAGCTCATGTCGAGTACGAAACTGAGACTCGTCACTATGCGCACGTCGATTGCCCAGGTCACGCTGACTATGTAAAGAACATGATTACTGGTGCTGCTCAGATGGACGGAGCAATCCTCGTATGTTCAGCTGCTGACGGCCCAATGCCACAGACACGTGAGCACATCTTGCTCGCACGTCAGGTTGGTGTTCCTGCGATCGTTGTATTCTTGAATAAAGCTGACATGGTTGACGACGAAGAGCTTATGGAACTCGTTGAGATGGAAATTCGTGAGCTGCTATCAGCTTATGACTTCCCGGGTGACGACCTTCCAGTCGTTCCAGGTTCTGCTCTTAAGGCGCTTCAGTGTGCTACCGGTGAAGCTGATGAGCAGCCTGTAATCGACCTTATGAAGGCTGTTGACGCATATGTGCCTGAGCCTGAGCGTGCAGTTGACCTTCCATTCTTGATGCCAGTTGAGGACGTGTTCTCAATTTCAGGACGTGGTACTGTTGCAACCGGTCGTATTGAGCGCGGTATTGTTAAGGTTGGCGAAGAGATCGAAATCGTCGGCATGAAGGAAACAGCAAAGACAACCGTAACGGGTGTTGAGATGTTCCGTAAGCTTCTTGATCAAGGTCAAGCGGGCGACAATGTTGGTGTGCTTCTTCGTGGCGTTAAACGTGAAGATATTGAGCGTGGTCAGGTACTATCTCATCCTGGTAGCATTACACCTCACACCCGTTTTAAAGCTGAGGCTTATATCCTAACGAAAGAAGAGGGTGGTCGTCATACACCATTCTTCAAAGGGTATCGTCCACAGTTCTACTTCCGTACGACTGACGTAACGGGAATCGTAGAATTGCCAGAAGGCGTTGAGATGGTAATGCCTGGTGATAACATCGCCATGACCGTAGACATGATCACCCCAATTGCTATGGATAAAGAGCTACGCTTCGCGATTCGCGAAGGTGGTCGTACAGTTGGTGCCGGTGTTGTTAGTGAAATTATCGAGTAATTGAATTATGTTTTTTTCCCTGTGTTTAAGGGTGAAAACGGAGAACACAAATGAGTGATATTGTAACTCTCGCATGCACAGAGTGTAAGCGCAGAAATTATACAACGACAAAGAACAAGCGTAATCTTCCTGATCGTCTTGAGTTTAAGAAGTATTGCCGCTTTGATCGTCGTCATACACTTCATCGCGAGACAAAGTAATATTGCAGTGAAGTAACTGTTTATGATTGTTGCAGGCCAGTAGCTCTAATGGCTAGAGCACCGGTCTCCAAAACCGGGTGTTGTGGGTTCGAGTCCCTCCTGGCCTGCCAATTTTATTTTGTCGTCTTTGAGGTATTTATAGTGATATCTAAGGTTTCAGCGTTCCTAGGGAATGTTAAGAGTGAACTTGTAAAGGTTACCTGGCCAACGAAGAAAGATACCTATTCGTCCACGTTTGTCGTGATTGCGTTTGTACTTCTTGTGGCAGTATTTCTCTGGGGGGTTGATAGCGTATTGTCGGTCCTGGTTAAAAAATTGCTTAGCTAATGGGATGCATTTTTAAATGACAATGAAGTGGTATGGTGTACATACGTATTCTGGATTCGAATACAAGGTCAAGTTGAATCTGGAAGAGCGCATCCGCATGTTAGGTGCCGAAGAGCAATTTGGTGAAATACTCGTTCCTTCTGAGGTTGTCGTCGAGTTAAAAAATGGCGAGCGTAAAACTTCAACGCGGAAGTTTTTCCCTGGCTATATTTTAGTTCAGTTAGAGTTGGATAACGAGACATGGCATATAGTTAAAGATACCGCCAAGGTCACAGGTTTTGTTGGCGGTGGGACATCGCCTCCACCAATTCCAGATGATGAGGTCGCGAAAATTATGGCACGGATGGAAGAGGGTGCTGAGCGTCCTAAGCCGAAAGTGTTGTATGAGGTAGGTGAGACAGTTCGGGTTGTCGATGGGCCATTTCTTAACTTTACCGGCATTGTTGAGGATGTGAAGCCTGACAAGGGTAAGTTGAAGGTTATGGTAAGTATTTTCGGTCGCGTAACCCCTGTTGAACTAGATTTTATACAGGTTGAGAAGACCAGCTAGGCTGGGATGATAAGTCAAGGAGCTAGTAATGGCTAAAAAGGTAGTTGGACAAATTAAGTTGCAAATTCCAGCAGGCAAAGCAAATCCATCGCCTCCAGTTGGTCCCGCGCTAGGTCAGCACGGTGTCAACATTATGGAATTCTGTAAGGCGTTTAACGCGAAAACTCAAGGTGAAGACGGGATGATTATCCCTGTTGTCATTACAGTTTTCAGTGATCGCTCGTTTAGTTTTATAACAAAGACTCCCCCCGCGGCAGTGTTGCTTATGAAGGCAGCTAAAATTGCTAAAGGGTCGGGTGTTCCCAATAAGAACAAAGTTGGGAAGATCTCCTTGGATCAGGTACGCGAAATCGCGCGGATTAAAATGCCCGATTTAAATGCGTTTGATGAAGATGCTGCAGTGCGTACTATTTCTGGTACTGCTCGTAGTATGGGTCTTGAAGTCGAATAATGTTGGAGTGATAGCACATGGCAACAGGAAAAAAAATTATAGCTGCTAAAGCAAAGATCGATAGAGATGTTTCATACCCTCTTTCTGATGCTGTTGCTTTAGTGAAGGAAGTGGCTTCTGCCAACTTTGACGAAACGTTAGATTTAACGGTCCGTCTTGGCGTTGACCCTCGTAAAGCTGACCAGATGGTCCGCGGTGCAGTGGTGCTACCTAACGGTCTAGGCAAAAAAGTGCGTGTTTTGGTGTTTGCCAAGGGCGAGAAAGCTCAAGAAGCTTTGGACGCTGGCGCTGATTTTGTTGGTGGCGATGATCTTGTAGAGAAAATTCAAGGCGGTTGGTTTGAATTTGATACAGCGATTGCAACACCTGACATGATGGGAACCGTTGGTAAGATTGGTCGTTTGCTCGGACCCCGGAGCTTAATGCCTAACCCAAAGGTTGGTACCGTTACTTTTGATGTTGGTCGTGCAGTAAGCGAGGCTAAATCAGGTAAAGTTGAGTATCGTGTTGAGAAGACAGGCATTATTCATGCCCCTGTTGGAAAAGTTTCTTTTGATCAAGAAAAGCTCCAAGAGAATATTGTGTCTCTTATGGATGCCTTGGTCAAAGCGAAGCCATCAACAGCTAAAGGTGCTTACCTGAAGAAAATTAGTATCTCAAGTACTATGGGCCCAGGTGTTCTTGTTGACATTCCTGGTGTTCAGGCTCTCGTTAAGTAATATCTATACAATCTTGCAGCAGGGCAGTTTAATTATTGCCCTGCTGTTTGTACGTTCCCTGTCAAAGACAGCAGGTACCTTGGTTTAAAGTAATCCGCCTGCCGAGACTGTATGAGAAACTATGTGTTCTCCCAGTTATTTCTAGACGTTACAGGGATTTTGTTCTAGAAATCTAGGAAAGGAGGAGAATTGAATGGCTATAATGAGTAAAACTCAGGTTGTTGAAGAGCTGTCTGCTAAATTAGCGACGGCTAAAGCTGCTTTTGTTGCTGATTACCGCGGGTTGACTGTAGATGAAGTTAATGAGTTGCGTGGTAAACTTCGTGAAGCTGGCGTTGAGTACCGTGTTGTTAAAAATACTCTACTTCGTCTTGCAGCGAAAGATACACCTTTTACTTGTCTTGATGAGTTTCTAAAGGGACCTACTTCAATTGCTATCGTTCAAGAAGATCCTGTTGCACCTGCAAAGGTTCTTTCAGACTATGCCAAGCAAAGTAAGGTTTTTGAACTCAAGACAGCGGTTCTTGACGGTAAGCTATTAAGTCAAGATGAAGTGAAAGCTCTGGCAGAACTTCCAAGTCGCGAAGTATTGCTTGCTAAAATGCTTGGTTCTATCAACGCACCAGTTTCGAATTTTGTTGGTGTCTTGGCAGCAGTTCCACGCTCTTTAGTGCAAGTTCTTGGTGCTATTAAAGACCAAAAAGACGCATAAGTAATTTAAATATCGATAATTGTTTAAACATAAACACATAAAAGTTAGATGGAGAATTAAAATGGCTGAAATCACAAAAGAGCAAGTAATCGAATTTATCGAAAGCATGTCAGTACTTGAGCTTTCTGAGTTGGTATCTGAGCTTGAAGACAAGTTTGGTGTATCTGCAGCGGCTCCTGTTGCTGTTGCTGCTGGCCCTGCTGCTGCTGGTGCAGCTGCTGCTGAAGAGAAAACTGAGTTTGATGTAATCCTAACAGCTGCTGGTGACAAGAAAATCAATGTTATCAAGGTTGTTCGTGCAGTTACAGGTCTTGGTCTTAAAGAAGCTAAAGCTGTTGTTGACGGTGCTCCTGCTCCAGTTAAAGAAGCTGCTTCTAAAGACGAAGCTGAAGATGTTAAGAAACAACTCGAAGAAGCTGGTGCTTCAGTCGAACTTAAGTAGTAATTATTTAGATAATTCTGCTATAAGCCAAGGTCGTTTCTACGGCCTTGGCTGTTCTACGTTCTTTTCTTATGTCTTAAGGAGTGACCATGGCTTATTCGATTGCGAATAACCCGTTATTACGCAAACATTTTTCTGAAATTAAACGTGTCATCGATATGCCTAATCTTATCGATATTCAGAAAAATTCATATAAGCGATTTCTTCAAGCTGAGTTGCCTGCAACTGCGCGTCAAGATGTCGGTTTAGAGGCAGTGTTTCGTTCTGTTTTTCCAATTAAGGATTTCAGTGAGACCTGCTCGCTTGAATATGTTTCTTATGTGTTGGAAACTCCCAAATATGATGTTGAGGAGTGCCACCAGCGCGGTATGACATTTGCTGCGCCGGTGAAGGTGCGGGTGCGCCTAGTATCATGGGATGTTGACAAGGATACTGGTGTCCAATCGATTCGTGATATTAAAGAGCAGGAAGTTTACTTCGGTGAAATTCCTCTTATGACCAAAAATGGTACATTTGTTATCAATGGTACCGAGCGAGTTATTGTCAGCCAGTTACATCGCTCACCAGGTGTTTTTTATGATCACGATAAAGGAAAAACTCATTCGAGCGGTAAGTTACTATATAACGCTCGTGTGATCCCTTATCGTGGATCGTGGTTAGATTTTGATTTTGATCACAAAGATTTACTTTATGTGCGGATCGACAGACGGCGTAAATTACCTGCGACTGTTTTGTTGCAAGCTCTCGGCTATAGTGCTGAAGAACTACTCAAGTACTATTACGACGTTGAAGAGTTACAGCTCGCCGACGGTGCATATTCTAAAAAGGTCAATCTAAAACTTTTAGCAGGACAGCGAGCTGTACTGGATGTTGTTGATTCAGCGGGCGAAGTTTTGGTGAAAGCAAATCGTAAATTTACTAAAGCAGCAATTCGTAAGATTGCTGACAGTAAATTAGAGAATATTGTAATTTCTGAATCTGAGGTGATTGGCAAAGTTATCGCCTCTGATGTTATTGATATGGAAACAGGCGAAGTTTTGGTCGCTTGCAATCAAGAAATTACAGAAGCCACCCTTGAAATTTTACGTGAAAAAGGGATTGCAAGTGTCGAAACATTGTTTATTGACAATGTATATGTTGGATCTTACTTCCGCGACACATTGTTGCAGGATTCTGTGACCACTCCAGAAGAGGGGATGATCGAAATTTATCGTCGTCTTCGTCCTGGTGATCCGCCAACAGTTCGTAGTGCAACGTCTCTTTTTGAGGGTTTGTTTTTCAACCCTGAGCGTTACGACCTATCAGTTGTTGGTCGTCTTAAGTTGAATTATAAGCTAGGCCTTGATATCCCGTTAGAGCATCGAACTCTAACAAAGGAAGATATTCTAGAGGTTGTACGTTACTTGATCGAGCTACGTAATGGTCGTGGTACGATTGATGATATTGATCACCTTGGTAACCGTCGTGTTCGCGCGGTCGGTGAGCTACTTGAGAATCAATACCGTGTCGGCCTAGTGCGTATGGAGCGAGCGATTAAGGAAAGAATGAGTCTTCAGGAGGTTGATAGCCTGATGCCTCATGATTTGATTAACTCTAAGCCTGTCTCAGCAGTTGTTAAAGAGTTCTTTGGCTCTTCGCAACTTTCACAGTTTATGGATCAGACTAATCCGCTGTCTGAGATTACTCATAAGCGCCGCTTGTCGGCACTTGGACCCGGTGGTTTGACACGAGAGCGCGCTGGCTTTGAAGTTCGTGACGTGCACCCAACTCACTATGGTCGTGTTTGCCCTATTGAGACACCTGAGGGCCCAAATATTGGTCTGATTGCGTCATTGTCTACATATGCCCGAATCAATGAGCATGGATTTGTTGAGACACCGTATCGCATGGTGCAAGATGGATGTGTAACCAGTGAGATCAAGTATTTCTCTGCCCTTGAAGAAGAGGGGCATGCTATTGCTCAGGCAAATGCTGTTCTTGATGAAGATGGTCGTTTTGTTAATGAAGTAATCAATGCTCGTCAATCTGGCGAGTTTATGATGTTGAATCGCGACAATATCCAGCTTATGGATGTATCGCCAAAGCAGCTTGTTTCAGTTGCTGCATCGTTGATTCCATTTCTTGAAAATGATGATGCTAACCGTGCTCTGATGGGTTCGAATATGCAACGTCAGGCTGTTCCACTTTTACGTGCTGATGCACCTTTAGTTGGTACAGGTATGGAGCGTACTGTTGCCCATGACTCTGGTGCCGCAGTTGTTGCTCTGCATGACGGTGTCGTTGAAGCTGTTGATGCAAGTCGTATTGTTGTTCGTATTGACGAAGGTCAAGAGGACGAAACTGGAACAGGTGTTGATATTTATAACCTGATCAAGTTTATCCGCTCGAATCAAAATACTTGCTTGAATCAAAAGCCAATCGTTGAAGTTGGTGACCATATTAAAAGTGGTGCGATTATCGCTGACGGACCTTCTACACAGTGGGGCGAGCTTGGTTTAGGCCAAAACGTTTTAGTCGCCTTTATGCCGTGGGAAGGTTACAACTTTGAGGACTCGATTCTTATCTCTGAGAAGTTAGTTAAAGAGGATCGTTACACATCTATTCACGTAGAGGAATTTGAGTGTGTCGCTCGTGATACTAAGCTCGGTAAGGAAGAGATTACGGATGATATCCCGAATCTAGGTGATGATGCGCTGAAAGATCTCGATGAGAGTGGCATTATTCGCATTGGTGCTGAAGTTAAGCCTGGCGATATTCTCGTCGGTAAGATTACACCAAAAGGTGAAACTCAACTTTCTCCTGAAGAGAAACTACTTCGGGCGATTTTTGGTGAAAAAGCTGGTGATGTTCGCGATACATCTTTGCGTGTTTCTCCAGGCGTTGAAGGGGTTGTTATTGGAGCTCGCGTGTTCTCACGTAAAGGTTCTGATAAGGATTCACGAACTGAAAAGATTGAGCAGCAAGAGATCGATAGGCTCATTAAAGATCAGAACGATGAGATTCGCATTATCCGTGAATCCGCACGCAACAAATTGGTTGAATTATTATCTGGCTATGTTGTTGCTGCATCGATTTCTGATGAAAATTCTGTTGTTGTTAAAAAGAGTACTGAACTTAACTCGGACACCTTGTCTGTGTTGCCTATGCAGCGCTGGCATGAATTGTCACTCGTTGATGGTGAAGCAGTTGAGGAACGTGTTGCTGAGATTTCGCAAAAGCTTGGTGAGCGTGAAGAGCTTATTAAGCGGTATTTTGCCGACAAGATCGACAAGATTAAGCGTGGTGACGATTTACAACCAGGCGTAATTAAGATGGTCAAAATCTATATTGCTATCAAACGTAAACTGTCTGTTGGTGATAAGATGGCGGGTCGTCACGGTAACAAAGGTGTCTTGTCGCGTATCCTTCCAGAAGAGGATATGCCATACACTGAAGATGGTACACCTGTAGAGATCGTTCTGAATCCATTGGGTGTTCCTTCTCGTATGAATGTCGGACAGATTCTTGAAATTCACCTTGGTTTAGCGGCACGTGGTTTAGGAAATCAGATTCAAGACGTTTTAAATCGACAGCACGAACTCAATGAAGTGCGTGAAACGATCAAGGATGTTTATGAAGATGAGGAGCTGAATCCGTTCTTGGATGATTTGCCTGATGCAGATGTGATGAAATTGGCAAAACGGTTAGCACCAGGTGTGCCGATGGCTTCTCCTGTCTTTGAAGGGGTAAGTGAAGCCGAAATCAAGCGTCAAATTGCACGTTCAGGATTTTCAAAATCAGGCCAATTGACTCTGTATAATGGTAAAACAGGTGAAGCATTTAAAGAGCAAGTAACTGTTGGAATTATGTACATGCTTAAGCTGCACCACCTTGTTGATGATAAGATTCATGCTCGTAGTATTGGTCCTTATAGTCTGGTCACGCAACAACCATTGGGCGGTAAGGCACAGTTCGGTGGGCAGCGACTCGGTGAGATGGAAGTGTGGGCCATGGAAGCATATGGTGCATCGCATGCATTACAAGAGTTCCTTACTGTTAAGTCTGATGATGTTGCTGGTCGTACGCGAATGTATGAAGCCATTGTGAAGGGGCGTCATACATTAGAAGCGGGCTTGCCTGAGTCGTTTAATGTTCTGATTAAGGAACTTCAAGCACTTTGTCTAGATGTTGAGCTTCAGGAAAACGAATAAACCTGCCATCCCCTAAGGAGATGTGTTTTGGAAGATATTTTTAGCCTATTTGAACGTCCAAAAGATCCATTGAGTTTTGATACGATTCGTCTGTCTTTGTCGTCTCCAGAGGCAATTAGAGAACGATCTTTTGGTGAAGTCAAGAAGCCAGAGACCATCAATTATCGCACGTTTAAGCCCGAGCGAGATGGTCTGTTTTGCGCAAAGATTTTTGGCCCAGTCAAAGATTATGAGTGCAATTGTGGCAAATATAAGCGCATGAAACATCGCGGCATTGTCTGTGAGAAATGTGGTGTTGAAGTTATTCCAAGTAAGGTTCGACGTGAGCGTTTAGCTCACATTGACCTTGCTTGTCCCGTTGCCCACATTTGGTTCCTCAAGTCTCTGCCGTCGCGGATTGCAACGCTTCTTGATATGACGTTAAAAGAACTTGAAAAAGTTCTATATTTTGAAGCCTATGTTGTCCTTGATAAAGGTGAAACAACCCTTGAGGATGGTGCAATTCTTTCCGAAGATAAGTACCGTGAATTGATGGACGAGTTTGCTGGTCAGTTTACGGCAAGCATGGGTGCTGAAGCCGTTCGTGAGCTTCTTACTGCCCTCGACCTTGAAGAGATTGCCGAAGTGTTGCGTGTTGAAATGCGTGAATCGGCGAGTGAAGCGAAGCGTAAAAAAGTTGCCAAGCGACTCAAGGTTGTTAATGCTTTTATGCGCAGTGGCAATCGCCCTGAGTGGATGATTTTAGAGACCATCCCAGTCTTACCACCAGAGTTGCGTCCATTGGTTCCTCTTGATGGGGGTCGCTTTGCGACGTCAGATTTAAATGACTTGTACCGTCGTGTTATTAACCGTAACAATCGCTTGAAGCGACTCATGGAGCTGCGTGCTCCCGATGTCATTATTCGCAACGAAAAGCGGATGCTTCAGGAAGCGGTAGATGCGTTGTTTGATAATGGTCGTCGTGGTCGTGCGATCACTGGTCCTAACAAGCGCCCTTTGAAGTCGTTGTCTGACATGCTTAAAGGTAAGGGCGGTCGATTCCGTCAAAACCTTCTTGGTAAGCGTGTTGACTATTCGGGCCGTTCTGTAATTGTTGTTGGTCCTGAGTTAAAGCTTCATCAGTGTGGTTTGCCGAAGAAGATGGCTCTGGAGCTGTTTAAGCCATTTATTTATAATAAGCTTGAAGAGCGTGGTTATTGCACAACAATTAAGAGCGCTAAAAAGTTAGTTGAAAAAGAGAAGCCAGAGGTCTGGGATGTTCTTGAGGAAGTTATCAAAGAGCACCCTGTTATGCTTAACCGTGCACCAACCTTGCACCGTTTGGGTATTCAGGCTTTCGAACCTGTCCTTGTCGAGGGGAAGGCCATTCAGCTTCACCCCCTAGTTTGCGCAGCATTTAATGCTGACTTTGACGGTGACCAAATGGCGGTTCACTTGCCTCTATCAATCGAAAGTCAGATTGAGGCTCGTGTATTGATGATGTCAACCAATAACATCCTATCTCCAGCAAACGGTAAGCCAATTATTGTTCCTTCTCAGGATATGATTTTGGGCATTTACTATATGACTCGAATTCGTCCTTTTGCTGAAGGTACAGGTAAGGTGTTCTCTTCAACAGATGAACTTCAGATCGCTTACGATTCAGGCACTGTTGACTTGCAGGCTGGAGTGAAAGTGCGCATGAGGCGCATTGATACTGAAGATCCTGTTCTGACTGAAACGTCTGTTGGTCGTGTCCTTTTGCGTGAGGTTGTCCCTGGTGGAATTCCTTTCGATTACATCAATAAGGTCATGACTAAAAAGCAGGTTGGTGAGTTGATTGATGCTAGTTTCCGACTTGTTGGTAACAAAGAAACAGTTATTTTGGCTGATAAGCTTAAGCAAACAGGTTATCGTTTTTCAACATTGGCAGGTATCTCTATCTGTCTTGATAACATGGTTGTACCTGAAAGTAAGCCTGAGTATATCGATACAGCTCTTGCTGAGGTTACCGAGATTCAAAATCAATACACTGAAGGTCTGATCACTGATGGTGAGCGGTACAACAAAGTTATTGATATTTGGGCTAAATGTACTGAAGATATTGCTGGTACCATGTTGGGTGATTTGTCAGTTGATGAGTTTGTCTCTGAGTCTGGCGAGAAGGTTGAATCGGCATCATTTAATGCTATCCACATGATGGCTGATTCTGGTGCTCGTGGTAGTGCTCAACAGATCCGCCAGTTGGCAGGTATGCGTGGATTGATGGCTAAGCCATCGGGTGAAATTATTGAAACACCTATCACAGCGAACTTCCGTGAGGGACTAACTGTTCTTCAGTATTTTATCTCGACACACGGTGCACGTAAAGGTTTGGCGGATACCGCGCTTAAGACTGCGAACTCTGGTTACTTAACACGTCGTTTAGTGGATGTTGCTCAAGATGCAATTATTACTGAGCGCGATTGCGAAACCATTGATGGAATTATGGTTAATTCACTCACTGAGGGTGGTGAAGTTATTGAGTCACTCGGTGATCGAATTTTGGGCCGTACCGCACTTGAGGATGTTTGTGATCCGATGACAGGTGAGCTTATTGTCCCTGCCAATCAAGAGATTACAGAAACCCTCGTTGCTCAAATTGAGCAAGCGGGTATTGAGAAGTTGCAAATTCGCTCGGTTCTGACTTGTAAGAGTCGTCATGGTATTTGTGCTACGTGTTATGGACGTGATCTTGCTCGTGGCCATATGGTTAATCTTGGTGAAGCTGTAGGTGTTATCGCAGCCCAGTCCATCGGTGAGCCGGGTACTCAGTTGACGATGCGTACGTTCCATATTGGCGGTACGGCGTCTCGTCGTGCTGAGCAGACTTCTCTTGAAGCACGTTTCGACGGAAAGATGCAGTTTGTTAATCTTAAAACTGTAGTTGACCGTGATGGCCACTATGTTGTTATGAGCCGTAATGGTGAGATGGTTATCGTTGATGAAACGGGCCGTGAGCGTGAGCGTCATGCTCTCGTATATGGTTCGCGTGTGACTGTCGGTGACGGTGCTCCTGTGTCAGCAGGAATGCTGCTCGCTGAATGGGACCCATACACCATGCCAATACTGACTGAGGTTTCTGGTCAGATTAACTTTGGTGATGTTCTCAGTGGCGTTACAATGGATGAGAAGGTTGATGATGTTACGGGTCTTTCTCGTAAAGTTATCATTGAAACCAAACTTTCAGATAAACGTCCACGTATTGTGCTCAAGGATGAAGAGGGTCGCTCTGTTAAGTTACCGTCGGGTCTTCCTGCACGCTACATGTTGCCTGTTGGGGCGAACATTATTGTCCCAGAGGGCGAGGAGGTCTTGGCGGGTGATGTCTTGGCTAAGATTCCTCGTGAAACGACAAAAACCAAGGATATTACAGGTGGTTTGCCTCGTGTTGCTGAGCTCTTTGAAGCACGTAAGCCTAAAGAGTTTGCTGTCCTTACTGAGATTGACGGTATTGTCACTTTCGGTAAAGACTCAAAGGGGAAACGAAAGGTTGTTGTCACGCCCGAGTTTGGCGAACCGATGGAGTTTTTGATCCCTAAGGGTAAGCATATCAGTGTTCATGAGGGCGATATTGTCCATGCTGGTGAGCCCTTAATGGATGGTCCTCGTAATCCACACGATATACTACGCGTGTTGGGCGAAAAGGAGTTGGCGAAGTATTTGGTTGATGAGGTTCAAGAGGTTTATCGTTTGCAGGGTGTTGCAATTAACGATAAGCATATTGAGACAATTGTCCGTCAGATGTTACGTCGAGTCCGAATTCTTGAAGTTGGTGATACGCACTTCCTGCTTGATGATCAAGTTTCACGTCTCGAATTTGAATTAGAAAATGAGCGTGTTTTTGAAGAAGAAGGTCAGCCGGCAGTTGGTGAGCCAATTATGCTCGGTATCACCAAGGCATCTTTGTCGACAGAATCATTTATTTCTGCCGCATCGTTCCAAGAAACAACAAAGGTCTTGACTCAGGCGTCAATTGAGGGCAAAGTCGATCACCTTCGTGGCTTAAAAGAAAATGTTATCATGGGGCGTTTGATTCCGGCTGGAACAGGAATCGTTAAGTACCGCAGTGCGAAACTTTTGGTGCAAGAGTCTGAACAATCTGTGACGACAGAGGATGTTGATTCTATTGATAATGCTGGTGAGGTAGCCCCTCAACCCGTTGTTCAAGAGAGCGAATAGTCCTTAAACGTAAGCAGTATAATAAAAAGATAGTTTTTCTTACAACTGCCTTGACAATAGTCAGGGCAGTTGTTATTGTTCGCTGGTTTCCCTGAGGGGAAACTTGTTCTTTCAATTCTGTGAATAGTAATTTCGGGAGTAAGTAAATGCCGACAATCAATCAGCTGATCCGTAAGGGACGCAAGAAAAAAGAGCGGAAGTCAACCGCGCCTGCATTAAAGTCTAATCCGCAGCGCCGTGGAGTATGTACGCGTGTATATACAACGACACCCAAGAAGCCTAACTCTGCGTTGAGGAAGGTCGCTCGTGTCCGTCTTACCAATGGCATCGTTGTCACTTCGTATATACCAGGTGTTGGTCACAACCTTCAGGAGCACTCCGTTGTTCTTGTTCGTGGTGGTCGAGTGAAAGATTTACCTGGTGTTCGTTATCATATTGTTCGTGGTACTTTGGATTTGGCCGGTGTTCAGGGTCGTATGCAGGGTCGTTCGAAGTATGGTGCTAAGCGTCCTAAGTAAGATTTTCGTTAATGATGGGGTAGTGCAGTTATGCCAAGAAGAAGAGAAGTAGCAAAACGGATCGTTTTAGCGGATCCTAAGTATAACGATAAGTTGGTAACGAAGTTTGTTAACAACCTTATGATCGGTGGCAAGAAGAGTGTTGCTGAGAAGATTGTTTACGGTGCGTTTGACTTAGTTGCTGAGCGAAGTGGTGAGGATGCTGTAGAGGTGTTCAAGAAGGCGTTTGAAAATATTCGTCCACTTCTTGAGGTTAAGTCTCGCCGTGTTGGTGGTTCAACTTACCAAGTTCCCATTGAGGTTCGTCCTGACCGTCGTAATGCGCTCGTGATTCGCTGGGTTTTAGCAGCGTCACGTAGCCGTGGTGAAAAAACCATGTGTGAGCGTTTGGCGGCCGAGCTTCTAGATGCTGCGAATAATCGCGGTGCATCTGTGAAGAAGAAGGAAGATACTCATCGTATGGCTGAGGCGAATAAGGCCTTTGCTCATTATCGTTGGTAGATTGTAGTTTGTTGTTTGGAGGATTTTGAGCTGTGGCACGTAATGTATCTCTTTCTAAGACGCGTAATATTGGCATCATGGCACACATTGATGCGGGTAAGACGACAACAACTGAGCGTATTCTGTATTATACAGGTGTGTCTCATAAAATCGGCGAAGTTCATGATGGCGCAGCCACTATGGACTGGATGGAGCAGGAGCAAGAGCGCGGAATTACTATTACCTCAGCTGCAACAACCTGTTTCTGGAACGATTACCGTGTAAATATAATTGATACCCCTGGTCACGTCGACTTTACTATTGAAGTAGAGCGCTCTTTGCGCGTGCTTGATGGTTCTGTTGCTGTGTTCTGTTCTGTTGGTGGTGTTGAGCCTCAGTCTGAGACTGTTTGGCGTCAAGCTGACAAGTATGGTGTTCCTCGTCTTGCTTTTGTAAACAAGATGGATCGTACTGGTGCTGACTTTCAGAATGGCGTCGATATGATGCGTGATCGTTTGGGTGCTAATCCTGTCCCGCTTCAACTTCCTATCGGAAAAGAAGATTATTTTAAGGGTGTTATTGATCTCGTCGAGATGAAGGCTTTTGTTTGGGATGATGAGTCCCTTGGGGCTAAGTTTGACGAAGTTGAAATCCCTGAAGATATGGTCGGTGCGTCTGAAGAGGCGCGTGAGGCGATGTTGGACGAGTTGTCGTCTCATGATGACGATTTGATGGAGAAGTATCTCGGTGGTGAGGAGATTACGGTTGATGAGCTGAAGGCGAGTATTCGTCGTGCAACAATTGACCTTCATATTAATCCTGTCTTGTGTGGTAGTGCATTTAAGAATAAGGGTGTTCAGCACTTGCTGGACGCTGTTATTGATTATATGCCTTGTCCAACGGATGTTCCACCGATTGAAGGTGTCGATCCTAAGGGCAATGAGATTACGCGCCCCGCTGATGACGAAGGGCCTTTCTCTGCGTTAGCCTTTAAGATTATGACTGACCCATTTGTTGGTCAGTTGACCTTTTTCCGTGTGTATTCAGGTGTAGCTGAAGCTGGTTCTTCAGTGTTGAACTCAACTAAGGGTAAGAAGGAGCGCTTGGGTCGTATTCTTAAGATGCATGCGAATAAGCGTGAAGAGATTAAGCAGGTTTATGCTGGGGATATTGCAGCAGCTGTTGGTCTTAAATATAGTACAACAGGTGATACTCTTTGTGATCTTGATAATGAGTGTTTGCTTGAGGCCATGGAGTTCCCTGAGCCTGTAATTCATATCGCGGTTGAGCCAAAAACCAAGAGCGACCAAGAAAAGATGGGCGTAGCTTTGGGTAAGTTGCTCGCAGAGGATCCGTCTCTAGGTGTTCGCACCGATGAAGAAACAGGTCAGACCATTCTTTCAGGTATGGGTGAGCTCCACCTTGAGGTTATTATCGACCGTATGAAGCGCGAGTTTAATGTTGAGGCAAACATTGGTGCGCCTCAGGTTGCTTATCGTGAGTCTATTACGCGCTCGGTTGAAGTTCAGGGTAAGTTTGTACGTCAATCTGGTGGTCGTGGTCAGTATGGTGACTGTTGGTTGCGTATTGAGCCACAAGAGCCTGGTCTTGGTTTTGAGTTTGTTGACGAGATTAAGGGTGGTGTTATTCCTCGTGAGTATATCCCCGCTGTTGGCAAGGGGGCTGAGGAAGCGTCACAAAATGGTGTTCTTGCAGGTTTCCCGATTGTTGATGTTAAGGTTACTGTCTATGACGGTTCTTATCATGATGTTGACTCGAATGAAATGGCATTTAAGATTGCTGGTTCAATGGGTTTCAAGGAGGGTGCAGCAAAGGCTGGTCCTGCCTTGCTTGAGCCTATGATGGCGGTAGAGGTTGTTGTTCCCGAAGAGTATATGGGGGACGTTATTGGTGACTTGAATAGTCGTCGCGGTAAAGTTCAAGGGATGGAGTCTCGCGGTGGTGCTCAAGTGATTAGTGCGCACGTACCTCTGTCTAGTATGTTTGGGTATGCGACTGATTTGCGAAGTGCAACTCAGGGTCGTGCGAACTATACGATGGTGTTTGATCATTACGAGCAGGTACCTAAGGCGATTTCTGAAGAGATTATCGCAAAAGTTAAGGGCTAAGGAGTAAAGTCATGGCAAAGGAAAAATTTGAAAGAACAAAACCCCATGTCAACATCGGTACAATTGGCCACGTTGACCATGGTAAGACAACACTGACAGCGGCTATTACAAAGGTAATGGCTGGCTTA
>Ga0193956_1000586_pt1 | contig 16156 bp, 13 predicted proteins | sample BB_7_MG_FD_140358 | JGI IMG/M metagenome (GOLD analysis project Ga0193956, IMG submission 140358) | Microbial mat bacterial communities from the Broadkill River, Lewes, Delaware, United States - BB_7_MG | ecosystem: Environmental > Aquatic > Freshwater > River > Microbial mats | place: USA...
CAAGTTTTGATTTGCCTTCAGAATATATTGACGAAGATTCTCGCCAATTCCGTTTTTCTAACGGCACCACTACCGACGACCACGGAATGCACCTTGTTGGATATTACGAAAAAAATGGAGTAACTTGGTATCTTATAAAAGATTCAAGCTCTGGCTCACGAAACAACGACCCTAATGCTCCAGAGTTTGGATATTATTTTTTCCACGAAGACTACATTAAATTAAAAATGATGGGATTCACAATCCATAAAGACGCAGTAAAAAATATACTAACTAAATTCAAATAAATAATTACATTATATATAAACTTTCAAAATTTTTTCGCCCTCTAATGAAAGAAATAATAAGAGAAAATAAATTTTCAGAAGTCTCCTATAGTAAAGAACATGATTTATTAGAAGTTGTTTGGAAATCTAAAATTGTTCCATCAGAAGAATATAGAGCAACTTGGGAGGCTACAAGGAAACTTGTATTTAAAAATTTTTTATCAGACGGAAGACAACAAGGTCTTGTTTCGCCAGATGATAGAAAATGGTTTCAAAGCACCATTGTAAAAGAAGCGGCTGATAAGGGTTTAACTACGGCTGCTGTTGTTATTGCTGATAATCCTTTTAAAAAATATTATATGAATATGATATTTAAAGTTGTAAAAGTATCAGGAGTGAAAATGAAAATTTTTACAGATTATAACAAGGCCAAAAAATGGCTTTTAGAAAATAAAAATAGTTAAATTTATGTCTGTTACACCATACAATAATAATCAAGCAAAAAAAAAACAAGTAGAAGTAATGTTTGACAACATTGCTCCTACTTATAATTTTTTGAATCACACACTTTCGCTCGGCATAGACAAAAGTTGGCGAAATAAAGTTGTTAAACTTTTGCAAGACAGCAAGCCCTTAAATATATTAGATATTGCCGCAGGAACAGGCGACTTGTCTTTTGCTATGCTAAAACTAAAGCCAAAAAAAATTACAGGAATAGATTTGTCTAATAAAATGCTTGAAGTTGGGAAAACTAAAGCCAAAAAGAAAAAATTAGAAGATAAAATAGAATTTACACAAGGCGATTCGGAAAATTTGAATTTTGAAACCAACAGCTTTGATGCTGTAACATGTGCTTTTGGAGTTCGTAATTTTGAAAACTTAGACGCAGGTTTATCCGAAATGCACCGAGTTTTAAAAAATGGTGCAAAAGTTGTTATATTAGAATTTTCACAACCTAAAAATAAATTTATTTCATGGTCTTACAATATCTATTTTAAGAAAATTTTGCCAACAATAGGAAATTTAATCTCCAAAGATAAAAGAGCTTACACCTATTTGCCCGACTCTGTTAGTAACTTTCCTTACGGAGACAGTTTTTTAAAACACCTAAAAAAAGCTGGTTTTAAAAACACCAAAAGCAAAATAGTTACTTTTGGAATTGCCTCTATTTATAGTGGCATAAAATAAGACAAAAAAATCTTTTTAAGAAAAAAAATCTTTTTTTGACAAAAAAAATAATATATTTGTAAATTATCTGTTTTATATAAAAAGATATTGAACGTATAAAGTTCTGAAATTTTATAAACACTCATCAAACAATATATTAAATTTCAAAACTAAATTTTTTAATCTCCAACAATAAAAATTAAATAATAATTATGAAAAAAATTGCAGTTTTATTTATTTCAATCATTTTTGCAAGTTCATTATTTGCACAAGCTCCAAGAAGCAAAGTAAAAAATTTAAGATTTCACGATTTGAAACCAGTGCATTGGGGCTTTACTTTTGGAGTAAATACTATGGATTTTAATATTCATAAAAACGCCAGTTTTATGGATACAACAAATACTTTATACGGAATAGAAAACAGACTACAACCTGGGTTTCATTTAGGCCCCATTTTTAATGTTCGTCTTGGTCATTTTTGGGATCTTCGTTTTTTAGTAAACCTATCTTTCGGACAAAGAAACTTAACTTATTACACACTTGGAAGTTCCTCAGACACAGCCAACTCCCCTTACACCTCAACCTTAATGAAACTACCTTCAACTTTTATAGAAGCTCCAGTTTTATTCAAATACAAGGCAGCACGACTTGGCAATTCAAGAGCTTACATGCTTTTTGGAGGAAACGTTCGCTATGACCTTAATGCTCGTAAAGAGCCAAACTTAGCAGATGGTCCAAAAATTCAATTAGAAATGATAGATGCTTATGCAGAAGTAGGTTTTGGAATAGACTGGTATTTGCCTTATTTTAAGTTATCTACCGAGCTGAAATATAGTCATGGTTTTATGGACGTAATGAAAAAAGATGCAACAATTTACACATCATCTATAGATAAGCTGAACTCAAAAATGCTTTTACTTTCCTTTCATTTTGAAGGATAAAAAACTAATGATTATTAAAAAAGTCAATATTTCTAAAATGTAGAAATATTGACTTTTTGTATATTTATAAATTGATTAAGTAGTTGTTAATTTTAATAGCAGGCGAAACTTAATTACTCTTCAAATTTATATTCTTTTAATTCTGCTTGTTTTCTAATTGCTTTAATCATTGCATCATTTAAGTTATCCACTCCTTCTTCTGCTTGTTTCTTTTTTTCTTCGGCAATAAATATTTTGCGTTTGTCGTCAAGAATTTTTATACTATCTTGAATAGCAGCACGTTCTTCACTTTTTAGTTCTACAAAATCAATTTTTTCTTGGTCGTTCATTGTTTTCATTTCTTCCGGAAGTTCTTCTTTTTTTACTTTTGTTATATCAAAATCTTCTTCCTCCGAAGCATCTACCAAGTCCCAATTTGAATTTGAATATGTTTTCTTTTTACTTTTTGATACAGAGCGAGTTACCGAAGAAAAAGCTCCAAAAGATTCTGCATTTTCGTCTTGTTCTAACTGGCGTTTTTGCATATCCTTACCTTTTGAGCCAAAAGCAATATAGGTTTTGTTAAGTTCATCGTTTAATTTCAAAATATTTTCGTCGTAGGGAGTTTCAATATAAGAAAATTCTTTATTTTGGTCTATGTTCATATATTCTCCGTTGGTTAATCTTGCTCCGTCTTTCCAATGAAGCGAAAGTCCCTCTTCGTAGTCTCCACAAAAAATAGTGTTTACAACTATTCCACTTTTTGCCGTGTTGGTGCAAGATTCAGTATAAAGCACCTTTCCTTGATTAAATTCCTCATTTCCAGCGATAAAAATTATTTTTAAATCTTTGTTAGATTCGCTCCATTGCAGTTCGTTGGTTGCCACCTGAATAGTTTGTCCACAATACTCTTCGCCTCCGTTTGTAGAAAGGGCAAAAAGCTCTTCTGATATTTTATCCAAGTCGGTTGTTAGGTCGCACACTTTGCGAATATATCCTTTTGACTCCGAATTTCCGTCGTTACCATACTCATACAGAGCAATTTCCAGTGTTGGTTGTTCGTTGTCGTATTTTGCTAATGCAAGTTCGTTAACAATTAGCCAAAGTTGCGATTTTGCTTGGTCAATCAATCCGTCCATACTTCCGCTGGTGTCCAAAAGCAGTGCTATTTGAATTTTTCTCTCCGTATTCGGACGATTTTTTTCTGATTGTTCTCCTACATAATTATTTCCTGCTCCAAAAAATAAAACTGTTAAAATTACTGTTAAAATTTGTGTTTTCATAGTTGTTAGATTTTAATTTTTTATAAATATACAAAATTTTAGTTTTTCTATCTGTTTGAATTGCTTTTTCAAGCGAAAGCAAATTTTCAATAAAAAATCTTTACATCTATTAGATTATAAAAATCATAAAATTCCATAAAATATTTTTGTTTTTTTATCAAAATAAAATATTAATCTTTATTAGTGTTTGTCCATATAGTTGTTGTTTTTACAAATATTTAAAATATTCTGTAAGCAACAATTTAACAGTAAAACAATTATTATTTTATGGACAGACTTTAATCATATTTTCCAACTTATAATATATTCGTCTATTTTTTCTGAATTAATATTAGGATTGTCAATTTGCCAGCCTCCCGGAATGTTTAGCTCCTTGCATGTTAGTTCAAAATGAGACATTGCTATTCCCATATCAATTAGTTGTAAATCAGAATTTATATATGTTTTTTTGTAGCCCGGTGTGCGTGATAGATAAAAATGAAAAGTCTTATTGATAAGTAGTATTCGCCAAGGTTGCTTATTTGATGCCGATGGTGCAAGACGGAGCATTTCTAAAGGTTTTGCAAATATATTTGCATTTTCTTCTGTTAGTTTTTCGTCAAAAGAGTTATTGAAAAATATTTCACTCCATTCTTTTCGTCTGTCAGATTTTGCTCCCCAGCGAATAATTTTTTCTTTCACCGATTTTGATGGGGTAGGGTAGCCTACTGGTGAAATTGCAGGAATTATAACATTTTCTTCCATTTTTAAAACGGTAGAAAAATCACTTCTCTTGAAAGTTCCACCAAGCCAGCAAGTTCCTAAGCCTATTTTTGTTAAATCTAAAATTATTTTTTCAAATAAATATCCTGCGTCTTCAAAAATATGTTCACTTTGTTTGGCATGGCAAACTATGAAATATTTCGCACCCGAAATAAATCCATAAGTTCCAAGTTTTATTTTATAATTTTCGTTTGCAAACTTTTTTTCTATCAAACTAAATGATATTTTGTTGCCAAAAGGAGCTTCTGTATGGGATTTTAAAATATTTGTAACCTGCTCAAAATCATTTTTGCTTAGTTCTTTATCAATAAATTTTCGCTTTGATTGTCTTTTTTTTATTATATCTATAATAGATTTAGTCTCTTTCATTTTATTTTATTTAATTTTCTTAAATTAAAAAAAATGCAAATCTAAATTTTGCTTAGACTTGCATTTAAGTTACTGTTATGTTGTTTTTTTATGTGAAAATTATTGTTCCAGAGCCTCTTGAACATCTTTTGCTATGTCTCTAACTTTTTGTTTTACAAGTTCTTCGTCTATTGTTAGAATTATATCATCTCTCATAATAATTTTACCATTAATAATAACATCTGTAACTTCGTTTCCGAGAATGGTGTAAACAATTCCAGAATAAACGTCATAAATTGGAACAGCATTTGGTTCGTTGGTGTCAATAAAAATAATATCTGCTTTTTTTCCAATTTCAAGAGAGCCAATTTGGTCTTGTTTGCCAATAACTTTTGCACTTCCCATTGTGGAAATTCTTACAACCTGCTCTGCTGGTAACACTGTAGGATTCATTGTGTTAAGTTTGTGGAGAAGAGACATTACGTGCATTTCTTCAATCATATTAAGGTTGTTATTGCTTGCTGCTCCATCTGTTCCAAGTCCTACTTCTGCATTTGCTTCTAATAGTTTTGGAATTGGTGCTACTCCACTGCAAATCTTCATATTACATTCTGGGTTGTGTGCAACTCCAACCCCCTTTTCTGCAATTATTTGAATATCTTTATCTGTAAGCCAAACACAATGAGCTGCTATAACATTATCGCTCATAACACCCAAACTATCAAGATATTGAACTGGTGTAAGATTATAAGTTTCCATAATAGAATCCATTTCCCATTTAGTTTCCGAAACATGTATATGATATGGCAAGTTATTATCATCTGCAAGTTTTTTTGCTTCTACAATTAGGCTTGGCGAACAGGTGTAAGGAGAATGAACTGCCACTCCAACAGTTATTAATGGGTCGTTTTTGTATTTTTCAGCAAGCATTTTAATATAATTAATTCCGTCGGCAGGTGTTGGCGAGTTTGGCACAGGAAAGTCTATTAAACTTTCGCAAACAATTCCTCTCATTCCTATTGTTTTGGCGGCTTTTGCAACTTCATCTTGAAAAAAATACATATTATTAAAGCAAGTTGTTCCGCTGTGTATCATTTCTATCATTGCAAGTTCAGAGCCCATTTTTACAAATTCAGCATCAACAAATTTATTTTCTGCTGGGAAAATATAATTTGTTAACCAGTCTTTTAAATACAAGTCGTCTGCAAGTCCTCTAAAAACGGTCATTCCCATGTGTGTGTGCGAATTAACAAATCCGGGCATAACAATTTTTCCTTCGGCATCAATAATTTCTTTTGCAGTATATTTTGCAAAAATATCTTCTGTGTTTCCAATATCAATAATTTCGTCATCTTTTATTATTATGGTTCCGTTTTTATAAATATTTCCATCATCATCAACTGTAACAACAAAAGCATTTGTTATTATTATATCCGAGTTATACGAGTTGTTGTCTTTTGTTGCATTTTCGCAAGCACTTAAAAATATAGCAAATATTAGTGCTATAATTATATTCTTTTTGTTCATAATTTATATTATTTAAAATTGGTTAAAAAAAATTTAATAAAATTTCACAAAAGTATATTAAATATATTTAATAGAAAAATTTATTTTTTTTCTTATCCACAAAAAAAACGTTATCAAGCAGATAACGTTTTTTTATATTTAGTTTAATAATTATAAATTCATTTTTTTTATAAAATATTAAAGGTCTGTAGCAATTTGTCCGTAAGGGATAGGTTCTTCGCTGTCAAATTGAATAACATATACAAGGCCGTTTTCTGCATCAACTTTTGCAACTTCATATTCACCAAATCCGCCTACAAATGTAGCCCAAACTTTGTCTCCTTTTTTCACATTTGGCACAATTGGAACAGGTTTACAATCAGCTTTTGCATAAACTTTTACTCGTCCGGCAAATCCTATAGTTAATACTTTATCTCCCTCTACTCTAATTATTTGAACAGAGTTATAAGAACTTCCGTCTTTTGCAGCTATTAAATTTCCTGCTTGCCAAGGGTCTGTAATTTTTACAAAAGAATTTGCTTCTAATACAGTTCCAACTTCATTTGTTTCGTCGTCTGTTTGCATATCAAGCGATAAGTCTAAGAAAACTGCTTTTGGTTCAGCTGGGTTGCTGTCGTCTGTGATGATTGCTCTTTGCATTCCTGAGCCACCTTGCCACCAAGTTAATACGATGTCTCCTTTTGCTGCTGTTTGTCCAGAAGGAATAGGAATAATCATTGAATTAGGCATTTTTTGCTTTCCATCAAAAGTAAATTCAATTTCAGATTCTACGTCTCCTGTTGCTGCCATTTTTGCGGTGTAAAAAATGTAAGTTTCAGACATTGGGTCTTCTGATGCCAAGCTATTTGTATACATTACATAACCCGGACAAAGAACATAATCGCCAGCATTGGCAGTTATTCCTACTGTTGGAAAATCCCAAGGAGTCATTCCTGGGGCTAATTCTCCTGTTTCCACAACTTCGTTTTTGGTTGTGTCTCCGTCGGTGTTGCCGTCTTTTTCATTACCACTTCCTCCACAACTTGATAGTCCAAAAACTAACAAGCCTGAAATAATTAAAGAAAAGAAATAAAAATTGCTTTTTTTAAACATAATTGTAAAATTTAAATAGGTTAATAAATTAAGATAATTTTATAATATATCAATTTTTTCTTTTCATTAATTTTTAAATTTTGATGTTTAAATTTTGTAATTAATGATTTGATTTATTGATATTTATTATATGTTTTTCGTTTTGTGTTTTTATAGTGTTCTGAAAAAATTTGCAAAATGTATATATTAAAATTCTTTTCAAGTATGAAAAATATTTTACAATATTAGCAAAAAATAATACAATAAAAAAAATATTTATATATTTGTGGGAAAATTACCATCTCTATACTTAAAATAAATTTTATAAATATCTAAATATTAAACATATGTTAAATCAATTTAAAAAAACAGCCGAATTTTTAAAAGGCAAAATAACTTTTGAACCCGAAGTAGGAATTATTCTTGGTAGCGGACTTGGAGGTCTTGGTGATAAAATTGAAAATCAGGTAGCTATACCTTATTCAGAAATTCCAGATTTTCCTGTTTCTACCGTAGAAGGTCATTCGGGTAAATTAATTTTTGGGCAGCTTGGAGGAAAAAATGTTGTTGCTATGCAAGGACGTTTTCATTATTATGAAGGCTATGGAATGAAAGAAGTAACTTATCCTGTGAGAGTTATGAAATTTCTTGGTGTTAAGTTTTTGATAGTTTCAAATGCAGCAGGAGGGCTAAATCCAAAATACAAAGTTGGTGATTTGATGATAATTACAGATCATATTAATTATTTTCCAGAAAATCCTTTGAGAGGCAAAAATTTTAAAGAATTAGGAGTTCGCTTTCCTGATATGAGTCAAACTTACAACCCTGCTTTGGTAAAACTTGCAGAAGAAGTTGCAAAAGAAAACGAAATTGCTTATCAAAAAGGAGTTTATATTGGTAGCACAGGTCCTACTTTAGAAACCAAAGCTGAATATAGATTATTCCGAATTTTTGGAGCAGATGCAACAGGAATGTCCACTGTTCCAGAGGTTATTGTTGCACACCATCAGGGCATGAAATGCTTTGGAATGTCGGTTATAACAAATGTTAGCGAGCCAGAAAACCCAGAAGAAGAAACTACTCACGACGAAGTTCAAAATGTTGCTGGTGTTGTAGAGCCTAAAATGACAGCAATTATTACTGGACTTATAAAAAAGTTATAAAAAACTATTGTTTAATTGTTGGATTGTTAAATTGTTTTATTGCTAAATTGCGAAATTGTTTTATTGTTTATTAATTATGAATTGTATAGTATTTTTTGTAAAAGCAGTTAACAATCCAACAATACAACAATCCAACAATACAATAATAAAACAATCCAACAATAAAACAATACAACAATTTAGCAACAATTCAACAATTAAGAAATGAAATATAAAAAAAATGACACAAGAATTAAATTGGAAGCAAAATAATAACGAAGTATTTATTGAACTGTATTCGGAGGCTGGCGAGCAAATTAGATTTATGCTGGAAAATGCTGTAATTAACCACCTTGCAGGAAATACTCCTAAGTTCTATATTTTCTACATTCAGATAGAAAATGAAGAAGAGAAAGAATATTTTGTAGATTTTAATACTTTAAAATCAGTTTCTTCTCGACAAAATAGTTTGAAAGTAACTCTTACTACAAGCAAAAATAAAAGTAAAAACATAAAATATAAAGGACTAAAAACCAAAGGAATGTATAGCATTGCCCGTGGCGAAAGTTTTTACGAACGTTTTTTGACAGACAGCGGTTGGAAACGACAAAAAAGTTATTTTGACCTTTATAACGAAAATGAAATATCTGAGAGTTTTTCAAATAAAACTGCCAATAAAAATGATAAAACAAGTCCAAACGCCAATTTAAAAGCAACAACAGATATTCCTGCACAAAAACAACAAGAATCAGAATATGCAAACTGTCCGAATTGCAATGTGGTGATTAATAGCAAATTTGATATTTGCCCGTATTGTAGTGCGGAAAATTTTAAAGTAAATGATAGTGTAGATGTTATGGTTTAAAATTATAAAAATAAAAGTCTGAATTTATGATAAAAGATGTAGAAAACTACGTAGTATTTAGATTAGCTACAGAAATATTTGCAATTCCTGTGAGTATTGCACACGAAATAATCGGCTATCAAGAAGTAACGGAAGTTCCTGATATGGACTCTTTTATAAAAGGAGTTACTAATGTTAGAGGAAACATAATGCCTGTTATAGACTTGAGGCAAAAATTTGATATGCCTGAAAAAGAAGTAGATATAGATACTGCTATCATTGTTTTAGACATGCAAATAGACAATAAAAACTACCGACTTGGAATTATTGTAGATAAAGTTATTTCGGTTCTTGAAATAAAAGATGCTGAAATACTGCCAGTTCCAAATGTAGGAAGTAAATATAATTCTAATTTTGTAAATGGAATTAGTAAAATAGAATCTGATTACGTTGTAATATTAAATATAATAAAAATATTTACGAAAAACGAAATAGCTAAAATAATTAATCAATAATTAAAAATTCCAGCTATTTTTTGAAATAATATTATTTATATAATTTTTAGTAATTTTTCTAAATAATGAAATTTTATGCCGTAGAAGGATTTTATAAATTTTATTTTTTCCAAAATATATTCATTGTCTTTTTCGCTTGAAACTTTTGTGCCGGCTATCATTACATTTTTAGGAGTATGTTCGGTAGAAATAAACTCAAAAACCTTAGTTTTATAACCATAATATTCTAATATTAAGGCTCTTATTCCATCAGTAATAAGTTCGGCCTGTCTCTCTTTTAAAATTCCAAATTTCAAAATAGAAGACATTTCGTTGGTTACATTAAATTGTTTTCTAATTTGTTTTTGACAACAAGGAGCAACAATAATAAGTTCTGATTTATGTTTAATTCCTTGATAAATAGCCTCATCTGTTGCCGTGTCGCAAGCATGAAGTGCTATTAGAATATCAATTTTTTTAAATTCAGATTTTTCAATAGTTCCTTGCCTAAAATTCAGATTTTTAAAATTAGATTTTTTTGCAATACCATTACAAGTATCAACTAAATCTTGCCTAAATTCTACACCAGTAATTTGAACATCAAAATTCAGCCCGTTGGTCAAAAAATCATAAAGAGCAAAAGTTAAATAACCCTTTCCCGACCCCATATCTACAATGTTTATCAGCGATTTACTTGTTATGTTTTTGTCTATTATAAGAGTTTCAATTGTTTCTAAATATTTATTTATTTGTTTAAATTTGTCGTGCTTATCTTTTAAAATTTTCCCATTTTTGGCTACAATTCCAAGCTCTTGCAAATAAATATTATTTATTGAGGAAATTCGCTGTTTTTTTATTCTATCATGATTCAATTCTGGTATTGCTTTAAAAGTAGGTTCGGTCGTTTTTATTTTTACGTTACCCTTCTTATTACTAATAAGTTGAATAGTTTCATTTATAGAAAACATATCAGCATTGAAAAATTCTGTTTTCAATAATTTTTTAATAATAATAAGCCCTTCGTTAATTTCAAAATTTTTGGTAATATCTTTTGTATCATGGTTATATACAAACGAAAGTTTTAAATCATTTTTTAATTTTACTAATTTTATTATAACTTTTTTTAAATCCGATTTTTTATTCTGTTTGTTGCTAACAACTAATTTTATTAGCTCTTTATTATTGGCAAAAAATTCTAATTTTTCTAAAAAAATATCCATCTTATTATTATTTATAATTTATTATTACTTAGGCAAAAACAAACAACAAATAAACAACAATTTTTTGTTTTTTAGCATAAAATACAAAAAAATCTTTTATTTTTCATAAAAAAATGCTTTATTTGTTAAAAAATAAAAAATGAAATTTCTATAAAAATTAATATTTATAAATAATAATTTTTTATATTTTTTGAAATTTTAAAATTAACCCCCAAACAAAAAACTTTATAAATAATATGTGTGGAATAGTAGGATATATAGGAGATAAACAAGCATTTCCAATTTTAATTAATGGACTAAAAAGATTAGAATACAGAGGATACGATTCAGCTGGAATTGCAATATATAATGAAGGAGTAAATATTTACAAAAAGAAAGGCAAAGTGTCTGAATTAGAGAATTTTACAGAAGAAAAAAATATTTCTGGAAAAATAGGAATAGGGCACACAAGGTGGGCAACTCACGGAGAGCCAAATGACCTAAATGCTCACCCTCACATGTCTGAAAATGGGCTTTTTACAGTTATTCATAATGGAATTATTGAAAACTACAACAGGCTTAAAGAACGTTTGGAACAAAGAGGCTACACTTTTAAATCGGAAACTGACACAGAAGTGCTTGCTAATCTGATAGAATATATTTATTTAAAAGGAAATGTTAGTGCAGAAATGGCTGTTATATACGCACTTACAAAAGTTGTAGGGGCATACGGAATTGTTGTTCTCGCAAAAGACGAACCCGACCAACTTATTGCAGCACGCAAAGCAAGTCCTTTGGTAATTGGAATTGGTCATAATGAGTATTATATAGCTTCAGACGCCACACCAATCGTGGAATATACCAAAAGTGTAATATATTTGAACAACGATAATGTTGCAATTATCCGTAAAAATGAGCTTGTTCTAAAAAATATTCAAAATGATATTTTAGAACCTAAAATTCAAGAATTAAACCTTGATATAGACTCAATAGAAAAAAATGGTTTTGAACATTTTATGCTCAAAGAAATTTTTGAACAACCAGAATCCATAAAAGACACTTTTAGAGGACGAATCGCTTTAGATAATTCAGACATAAAACTTGGAGGATTGAGTAATATTCTTCCACAACTAATTAATGCTAAACGAATTATAATTATAGGCTGTGGAACATCATGGCATGCCGGACTTGTGGGCGAATATCTTTTGGAGGAATACGCAAGAATACCAGTTGAAGTAGAATATGGCTCGGAATTTAGATACCGAAATCCAATTATTAACAACGACGACATAGTTATAGCAATAAGTCAAAGCGGAGAAACTGCTGATACTCTGGCTGCTATAAATATTGCCAAAGAACGAGGAGCTACCGTAATAGGCATTTGCAATGTTGTAGGTTCAAGCATTCCACGAGAAACAGACGCAGGAGTTTACACTCATGCAGGTCCCGAAATTGGTGTTGCATCTACCAAAGCATTTACTGCACAAGTTACTGTGCTTACAATGATGGCTTTATTGCTTGGAAAAGAAAGAAACGTTTTGTCTAAAAAAGATTACCAAAATTTAATTACCGAACTTTCAAAAACACCAGAAAGAATAACTAAAATTTTGACTCTTGATGATAAATTTAAAGAAATTGCATCTTTATATAAAAATGCTACTAATTTTTTGTATCTTGGACGAGGTTATTTTTTTCCAGTAGCATTGGAAGGAGCTTTAAAATTGAAAGAAATTTCGTATATACATGCAGAAGGCTACCCAGCAGCAGAAATGAAACACGGACCTATTGCACTAATTGACGAAAAAATGCCAGTAGTTGTTATTGCAACAAAAGACCATTCTTACGAAAAAATAGTTAGTAATATTCAAGAAATTAAAGCACGCAAAGGAATTGTTATTGCTGTTGTTACAGAGGGAGATACTGTTATCAAAAATTTAGCAGACCACGTTTTGGAAATTCCAAAATCTAACGAAGGTGTTGCCTCGTTGCTAACAGTTGTGCCTTTGCAACTTTTATCATATCATATTGCAGTAATGAGAGGTTGCAATGTAGACCAACCACGAAACCTTGCAAAATCTGTAACCGTAGAATAAGATATTTTAATATGATTTTAATTGTTAATAAATAATTTAAAATACAAAAAGTATTAAACTTTTGAGAGAATAAACAAATATTCAATAGAAACATAATTGATTTTAAATAAGTTAATTACAAAACAATAATATAAATGGCAAAAAAAGTAATATTTTCCACAAAGCTACAAGATTTTCGTCCTGTAATATGGTATGGCGAACCTATATTTTCAAAGTATAAACAATTACAATCTATTCTTAGAGAGGGTATTGGAGAAAAATATGCCGATTTTTTTACCGAGCCTGCAGTAAATCAAGAGTCAATAGAAAACAATGGCTCCGCTGCTTGGATGTCGGACTATATTTCCAAAGGAACGCCATTTTCTAAATTGCAAGGGCAAGAGTTAGAAAATGCAAAAGCACAACTGCAACAAATTTTGAAACAAATAGAAAACTTCTCAAAAGAATTGCAAACAGAAGATAATCCAAATCAAAAAGAACTTGGCGAACTTCTTTCGCTTGCAGTTGAAGTTCCCGGATTAGATTATATTTTTATAGAAGATAATAAAATCTCTGTGGTTCTTTGGGGGTTCACTTCCGATAAGGCTGAAAAACAAAACTTTAATATAAATAAAGTTGTTGCAGCTGCACCTGTAATAGCTCCACCACCACCGCCGCCAATAAAGAAAGATGATGAAGAGGTTAAAAATCAAGAAGTTGTTGTTCCACCACCACCACCAAAAGAAGAAAAAACTAAAAAGAAAGGAATGCCAGCTTGGCTATGGGCAATTATTGGAGCTATAATTATGCTTCTAATACTTTTAATCGTTTGGTTTTTATTTTTAAAAAATCCAACAGTTGCAAAACTTCCCGACAACGGAGTTTTACCACCAGTAGATACAACAGATACTGGTTATGACCCTGATGATGAGGCTAAAAAGAAAATTTTTACCGATAAAGTAAATATTGTTTTAAAAACAGATGCTAATCTTATAAATTTTGCAAATGAGATAAACAAACAATATGCAGATGATTTAGAAGTTGTTTTTTACGATACACTAATTAATTTGATGCAAATAAAAACACCTGAAAACCAGCGGAAACAGTGGGCAGACACAATGAAAACTCACAAAGAAGTTAGGCTAACATTTACCGAATCGGTGTTTGCGAGAGCAACTCCAACAGACCCAGATTTTGCCGATGCAAAAAAAAACTGGTATTTTGAAGAAATTAAAGTTTATGATGCGTGGAAAATTTCAATGGGAAGCCCAGATGTTGTGGTTGCAATTATTGATAACGGTTTTGACCTTACTCACCCCGAATTTAAAGATAAAATTGTAAAACCTTGGAATGTTTACGAACAATCGGACAAATTATATCCAATAAATATTGAAGGTGGAGAACATGGAACTCATGTTGCGGCAACGGCTATTGGTTTGGCAGATAATAATTCTGGGCTTTGTGGAATTGCTCCTAATTGCAAATTTATGCCAATTCAAGTTGCAGATGAAAACGGTGTATTATCTTCATTATCAATAGTTTCTGGAATTTTATATGCCTTCAATCAAGGAGCAGATGTGGTAAATATTTCGCTTGGAACTTATTTTGACACACCCATTTTACAACTACCAGATGAAACGCAAGAGCTTTTTGCAAACACACTTTATCCCGACGAAGCTCAATTTTGGGAAGAACTTTATCAATTTGGAATAGAAAATGATGTTATAATTGTTCAAGCCGCAGGAAATCAAAATATTGTTACAGGAATAGACCCTTTTGCTCGCTCGCTAAAAACTATTACTGTTTGTGCTACAAATCAGTCCGACACAAAAGCTGATTTTAGCAACTGGGGAAAATTATCTACGCTAAGTGCACCAGGAACAGAGATTTATAGTGCTACGCCAAATAATACCTACAACTTTTTGCAAGGAACAAGTATGGCATCGCCAATCGTAACAGGAGGCGTTGCTCTCATAAAATCGGCTCACCCAGATTGGTCTAATGAGAAAATTATTGAAGCTCTTGTAAATACTGCAATTCCTGTTCAATCAGGTCATTACATTGCTCCAATGATACAACTTGACAAAGCAATTGCCTATGGAGATTCTACTTTAATTATTCCAGACAATCCAAAAGATATGTCGTTTGCTAAAGGATTGTGGAAAAGCGACAACGACCTTGTTAGCACCATTGATAAAAAACCTATTGAGCTTTATTTTGATTTAAAAGAAGACGGCACAGGAGAATTAACACTCGTAGAAGAAGACGGAACAAAATGTATTGCAAAACTTATCGCAACTTTTGAAAATGGAGAACTTTTGCTTGTTCAGCAAGAAGAGGCAAAATGCGAAGGTGAGAATAGATTTTATAGAGAATATAAATTTGTTTGTGTGCAAGGCGAAGATAATCAGGCAGATTGTAAAGCAAGAGAAAAAAACGGTTCAGGAGATTTCCTTGATTTTAACTTGGAGAAGGTAAAATAAATTGATGACTTTTAATAAATAATACTTCTTTTGTTTTTATTATACAAAAATACAAGAAGTGTTTTTTTTAAAAATTAAAAAGCTAATAGAAAGTAAATTATAATTATATAATAAAAAATGATAGAAGTTCTTGGAGCAAGAGTTCACAACCTCAAAAATATTGACGTTCAAATTCCTCGTAATCAACTAACAGTAATTACAGGACTTAGTGGTAGTGGAAAATCGTCTCTCGCTTTTGACACCATTTATGCCGAAGGACAACGGCGTTATATTGAGACGTTTGCAGCCTACGCACGCCAATTTCTTGGAACTTTGGAACGCCCCGATGTGGACAAAATTAGCGGACTTTCGCCAGTTATTGCCATTGAGCAAAAAACTACTAATAAAAATCCTCGCTCCACCGTTGGCACAATTACCGAAATTTACGATTTCATGAGGCTTTGGTTTGCTCGTGCGAGCGACGCCTATTCTCACGTAAGTGGCGAAAAAATGGTGAAATACACTGACGAACAAATTTTTAATCTTATTTTAGAAAAATTTAAAAATTCTAAAATAATAATTCTTGCACCTATTGTAAA